>OLJA01000473.1_pt1 | contig 27162 bp, 27 predicted proteins | sample 1601401 | NCBI WGS metagenome assembly OLJA01 (sample SAMN01915217, study PRJEB22387) | human gut metagenome | isolation source: stool | host: Homo sapiens | place: USA | reverse complement strand
GGAAATATGGCATCAAGCAAGGAATACTTAGAGTTTATTTTAGGGCAGCTATCTGAGTTAGAAGAAATTACTTATCGAGCTATGATGGGAGAATTTATTATTTATTATCGTGGCAAGATTGTAGGCGGTATCTATGATGATAGATTCCTTGTAAAACCAGTAAAAGCAGCAATTCGTTATATGCCGACGGCTCCGTATGAATTACCCTATGAGGGAGCAAAAGAGATGTTGTTGGTAGAGGAAGTTGAAAATAAAGAATTTATGAAAGGCTTGTTTCATGCAATGTATGAGGAACTGCCAACCCCAAAACCGAAAAAGAAGAAATAAACAACGAATGTAGCGTCACTTCGTTCCGTTGAGGTGTCTACACCCCCTTGCGCCGCTAAAGCGGCTATCCCTTGTGGACTTGCCGTCCGCAAACGGTTTTGACAAACCGTCCGCCGCCAGCAAGCTTGAAAGTAAACAAATCGGAAGTTTTAAAGGAGAAATACTATGGGATTATTTGGTAAAAGCAAAAAAGAACGAGAAAAAGAATACATGAACAAATTAGATGTTCCATCGTGTTTAAAAGAAAATTTTGAATTGATTATTGATGATGTATTTACAATTATGGGGGTTGGAACAGTTGCCACAGGAAACATATTAATAGGGATGTGCAGAGAAGGGGAAAATGCGTGTATTTATAAAGCAAATGGAGATATCTTAGAATCCAGAATTACTACTGTCGATGTACATACAAAAGAACGAAAAGCAAATGGTTGTGGATATAAAACAGAGCATGTTGGACTTGGGTTACGAGGAATTTCCAAGGAACAATTAGAAAAAGGCGATAAAGTAATTGTAAAAAATGCCAATATGTATGGAATGTAATTACAAATTCCAGTTTATATGATTGAGCATCGAGAATGCCGCCCTCTATACATTTCGGGATATAAACAGTAAAAGGTGCAGCACTTCAAATGGGCTGCACCTCTTTGTATGCTTATTTTCTCAGCACTGACGCATCAGGCGGACATAAAACTCCACTGCACGGCCAACGGTCTCAACGCAGATGCGTTCGTTGTTTCCATGCAGGGTGCCGCGCTCCTCGGCGGTCAGATCCATGGCCGAGAAACGGTATACATGGTCGCTGATACGGCCGTAGTGGCGGCTGTCCGAGCATTGCACCATCAGATACGGCGCTAACATCACACCTTCCCAATTTCATACTTTAACGCGATAAATTAAAGTGTTTTCCAAACTTTAACACAATGCTCAAAAAATAGCAATAGAAAAAGTCGTTTTTGCAGCTACAAATGTTTTTCTGCAGCGCATACTTGCCCCCACGGCCATTTTGGGCTATAATAGAGAAAGTATAGCTTTGTCAGGGAGGCATCCATGCCCAAAGATAAACTGAAAACCATCTACGTCTGCACCCAATGCGGTGAGACAAGCCCCCGCTGGCTGGGGCGGTGTCCGTCCTGCGGCGCGTGGAATACCATGACCGAGGATGTTGTGGCCGAGCCCACCAAAACCACCGGTGGCAAGGCCGGTGCCGTGCAGCGCGTTACCGGGCAGACAAGCCTAGTGCCGCAGAAGCTGAAGGCCATCAGCACCACCGAGGAAAAGAGTCGTATCGTCACCGGTATCAGTGAGCTGGACCGGGTGTTGGGCGGCGGTATTGTCATCGGCAGCGTAACGCTCATCGGCGGTGAGCCAGGTATCGGAAAATCCACCATTTTGCTGCAGCTCTGCGGCGAGGTCAGCAAAACCCGGAATGTCCTATACGTTACGGGTGAGGAATCCGCACGCCAGATTAAGCTGCGGGCGGTTCGTCTGGACGTACCGCAGGATAACATTTCTCTGGTTGCGGAAAGCGATGTTGACGAGATATGCGGCCTGATAGAGTCCATGAAGCCGGATCTGGTGGTCATCGATTCCATTCAGACCATGCGCTGCACTGACATTTCTTCCTCCTCCGGCACGGTCAGTCAGGTCAAGGAGAGCACCGCACGCTTTTTAAATGTGGCTAAAACACTGGAAATCCCGACCTTCATCGTCGGCCATGTCAACAAGGACGGCGCGATTGCCGGCCCTAAGGTCATGGAGCACATTGTGGACACCGTGCTGTATTTTGAGGGCGACAAAACCCTGCCGTACCGCGTGCTGCGGGCCGTGAAAAACCGCTACGGCTCCACGAATGAAATCGGTATGTTCGATATGACCGGCAGGGGACTTGCCCAGATTGAAAACCCCTCTCAGGTTATGCTGGAGGGGCGGCCCATCGGCATCAGCGGCACCTGCGTGGCCTGTGTTATGGAGGGTACCCGCCCGGTGCTCAGCGAAATACAGGCGCTGGCCACCAAGACGAGCTTTCCCAGCCCGCGGCGCACCGCAAGCGGCTTTGACTACAACCGTATGTACCTGCTGCTGGCCGTGCTGGAAAAGCGCGCCGGATACGCCTTTTACAATCAGGACGTCTATGTCAACATCATCGGCGGCCTGAAGCTGGACGAAACCGCCTGTGATTTACCAGTCTGCATTGCGCTTGCTTCCAGCCTGCTGGATTTGCCGGTGAGCGAGAAAACCATCGCCATCGGCGAGGTTGGCCTCGGCGGCGAGGTGCGCAGCGTGACCCATCTGGAAACGCGCCTGCGGGAAGCCCAGCGCGTCGGCTTCGACACAGCCATTGTACCCAAGCACAATCTGAAAATGATTGACAGCTCGCAATTTCCCGGCCTGAAGCTGGTAGGCGTGTCCTACCTGCGGGAAGCCATCAATGCAATAAAATTAAAGTGAGGAACGAACCCATGCCCGAACAGAATGAGAAAAAAATGCCCCAAGCACCTCAATTCAACCCGAAGCTCAAGGAGACGATTGCGGTCTTCAAAGAGGAAAACAGCCCCAAAAATCTGAACGATATCCTGAATGAGCTTGTGCGCTCGCCGCTGCTGGCTCCCGCCGTGTTTGACCTGCAGGGTCAGCCCGCGCCTACGCCCGAGGCGGATGGCCGCGTGCAGCTGCCCAAGGACACCAAAATCAGCCTTGTTTTGGTCAACAGCCCGGAGGGCAAGCACTATTATCTGGGCTTCAGCGATTGGGACGCTGTGCATGAATGGCAGGCCAAGCAGCCCAAGGCTGCCCAGCAGATTGTGCTGCTGCGCTTTGATGACTACGCCAATATGCTGGCCAAGAACGAGAGTGCGTCTGGTCTGGTCATTAATCCCGGTGACAACAGCCTGCGTCTGGAGCGCCCGCTGATTGAGTCTGTCAAGAAGCAGAAGGACGAGGTTGCCCACAAAATCGCCGATGCCATGGCCCAGCGCGAAGCACACCGCATCCATCCCGGTGATAAGGTCACGCTGGTTGAGCCGAGCATCCTGCCCGATGCCATGATTGACCCCATCTGTGAGCTTCTGGCCGGTGCCCCCGGCGTGGGCTCCGCGTACCTTTCCGTGATGATTGTCAACGGCGAGGCCCGCAGCTACTTGCTGGTTCTGGACGGTCCCAAGGATGATAAGCTGTTTGCCGCGGTGGCGCAGGCTGCCCGGCCGTATCTGCTCAGCCGCGAGAAAAAGATGGATTTGAACATTACCACCTCGGTTACCCCGATGGGCCAGCAGGGTATGCGCGGCAGTGAGCCGTTCTACCGTAAGGGCATTGGCCGCGTTATCGAGGAGGATGATGACGAATGAGCGTAAAACGCCTGTTGGACTGCGCCCCCAGTGATTTGGCCGCTTACAGCAAGGCCGATTTACTGGCCGCTATTGCAGGCAGCGAGGGCCGCGTTCTTGCCTGTGAGACCATTGGCCTGACGCCGCCTCTGCTGGTGGACGTGACCAACGCCGAGTACGCAGCCTCCCTCAGCGCCGACATCCTGCTGCTGAATATGTTTGACGTTCAGCACCCGGTTATCAACGCTCTGCCGAAGGTTCCCGAGGAAGAGACTGTTCGGGAAATCAAGCGCCTGACGGGCCGTGTTGTGGGCATCAATCTGGAGCCATGCGACCCGGAATCTGCAAAAAGCAACGATGGTACGTTGTGGAAAATGAGCAGTGGCCGCCTTGCCACGGTAGAAAATGCACGTCGTGCCGCCGATATGGGCGTAGATTTGATTGTGCTGACCGGCAATCCCGGAAACGGTGTCAGCAATGAGCTTATTGTGGAATCCTTACGGCAGATTTCGGACGCCGTCGGTGACCGTGTCATTCTGGCCGCCGGAAAGATGCATGCTTCTGGCGTAGCAGGGGAAGGCGGGGAGAATATTATGACACCCGCCGACGCCGAAGCATTTATGGCCGCCGGTGCAGATATCATTCTGCTGCCCGCGCCCGGCACTGTGCCCGGCATTACGCAGGAGTACGCGCACAGCCTGATTAAAGTCATTCACAGCCATGGCAAGCTGGCCCTGACCGCCATTGGCACTTCTCAGGAAGGCGCCGACACCGCAACCATCCGCCAGATTGCACTGATGTGCAAAATGGCAGGCGCGGACATTCACCACATTGGTGATACCGGCGTGCCCGGCATGGCACTGCCGCAGAATATTATGGCATATTCCATTGCTATCCGCGGCGAGCGCCATACCTACCACAAAATGGCACAATCGGTCAATCGATAAGTTTTAATGCAGCATCCACCAGCAAAGGCTTCTGCAGCTTTTGCTGGTGGTTTTTATTTGGAGAAAAACAAAGGTAAAATCCACCAGCAGCAAGCGCCAGTACAGTCACATTACACTATTCACGCCATTCGCGGCGGAGCGCTGAGCAGCGAGACCAAATAACAGCGTCATAACAGCATCAGCGCGGCGGAAGGCTGAAGCCTCTTAGCCCGCGTACCCTCGTTTTTTGCTCCCTATATTTCGCTAAATTTACATTTAGCGAAATTGCATATAATCCTTTTTAGCGCCTCCCCCCGGGGCCACTTCAGCCTGTTCGCCTTCGTTTGTATGGATATACACACTTATACAGAAATACTACACCTTGTATTGTTTTAAACTGTTCGCATTTCTTATAATCTTGTGAAATTGACGCGTGCTTGCCTGCTGTGGTACAATAAAAAAGCAGAAACGCTGTTTATGTGCGCTTCTGCAATACGATTGATAAGTCGAGGGTTGATTGTGAGCAGTTATATTGATGTGGCCCATCCGGAGCGTCACGCACCGTATCTGGACATTCCTGATGACGTAATTGAATATCTGCATTATCTGGATTTTGTAAAGCTGCGTTCCCCGCGCACAGTCAACGGCTATTATCTGGATTTGCGCGGGTTCTTCCGCTATATGATGCAGCAGCGCTGGCAGCGTGTGGACGATGCCACACCACCCGAGGAAATCAGCCTGACCGGCATCACCACCGATGACATCAAGACTGTCACCAAGAAAGACATCTTTGATTATCTGGACTATGCCCGCAATGCTGATAACGGTCCCAAAGCGCGTGCCCGCAAGCTCAGCGCCCTGAAAGGCTTCTTTCATTATATGTGCACGCAGGTCAACAAGCTGACGGTGAATCCTACGGAAAACATCAGCCTGGGCACGCCGCAAAAAGCGTTGCCGAAATACCTGACCGTAAACGAAGCTGTAGATTTGTTAAATAATATACAAAGTGATTTTTACGAGCGCGATTATTGCATTATAACGTTGTTTTTGAACTGTGGTATGCGTCTAGCGGAGCTGGTCACCATTGATTTGGGCGATTTTCGCGATGATACCATCCGCATTATCGGCAAGGGCAACAAAGAACGCCTTGTCTACCTGAACACGGCCTGTCTGGACGCACTGCAGCGCTACAAAAAAGCCCGCGCTTCCCTACCGAACCTTGTGGATAAGGATGCTTTGTTTGTCTCCAAGCGCACCGGAAAGCGCCTTACGGCACGCCGGGTCGAGCAGATTGTCGCACGCTGTCTGCAAAGTGCAGGCCTGAGTGGTCGCGGCTTTTCACCCCACAAGCTGCGCCACACAGCCGCCACGCTTATGTATCAGGGCGGCGTGGATATGCTGGCGCTCAAAGAAATTCTAGGGCACGAAAACGTCTCCACAACGCAGATTTACACACACATCAACCGTGAGCAGCTGCGACAGGCCGTCGCGGCTTCCCCGCTGGCGGAGCAGAGTTATATCGAGGAAAAGCTGTCAGTGCCCAAGCCGGAGGATGACGAGACGTAAAAACGTTTCTGTCGCCGTCAGCACCGCCGCTGTCACCAGCGCTGCGGCAAAACGCACTGTCAGCCGCCGCACGGTTCCGGGTGTTTCCCGCGTGGCGCGTCCCTGCACAGTACGGAACAACTCCCGTGCCAAGCGTACCGACCATCCCGCCAGCCACAGGCACAAAAAGAGTGTTGCCACGTCCGAAACCACCGTTCCGGTCCTGTACTGCACCAGCCCCGCCGCGCCGTTTGCAGCTGCTACCGAGGCCGCGCAGTACCCCAAAAAGGTGCCGCGTGCCGCAAACAAGAGCGCCAGCAGACCAGCACCCCACACACAGAAGCCGCACAAAAACACCGCCGTCAGCTGCAAAAAATCAATCGCAAGCTGCGCCCGAAGGAGCTGCACAAAGGCCGCTTCCTCCGGGCCTTTTTCGTAGTAGGCCGCCAGCTGCTGCCCCAGCGCCGAGGTACTGCCCCTGCCCAGCCATACGCCCGGCAGATAACCAGCCAGAAACAACATTCCCAGCAGCCAGGCAACGTCAAACGTTTTCTCGCCGGACTCTTTCCGCGGGCGTTCTGCCGCCTGTCTGCGCGGCAGCATAGGCCGTCGCAGTGCCGTCTGTGCCGCCCTCATCAGCGACCCTCCTGCAGAGCCGCCGCAGCACCGCCCAGCAGCCCCCCAAGCATCAGCGCCAACGGCAGCATTGCGTTGCCCCCCTGCCAGTCCGGCATACCGCCCGCCAGCAGTGTAGCCGCCAACAGGCAGACCGTGTAAAATGCGCCGCACCCCAGACCACACAGCAGCAGCTTTTCCTTTAGGCGTCTTGCTAGTACAAAGCCAGAGACCGCCACCCCGATGGAGGCCGCCATACAGGCCATTGGACGCACCGCAGAAAGTGGCAGATTGGTGCGGGTCAGCAGCAACGCCGCCAGTGCCAGCAGCAGCATACACACTCCCACACCGCAGCTGAAGGCCAGCAGCAGCGCCACAGCCGCCGGATTTCCCGCCTTGATTTTGGTTTTGCGCAGATTCTTTCCTGACATAACAAAACGCCCCCTTGCACAGTCAACACTATGCAGGAGGGCGTGTGTTTTATGTCAATTACTTCTTGACGGGGGTAGCCTTGCTATCCTTGCCGGTGTCCAGCTTCTCCACAGCGGAGATAGCGGAACGGCGGAAGCGAATCTTCGTGCGGTCGCTGCCGGTCTCGATAACGAGGGTGTCATCCTTGTCCGCAATGGCGCAGACGATGCCGACAATACCGCCGATGGTGGTAACCTTATCACCAATCTCGATGGAGCCGCGCATTGCCGCGTCCTTCTTGTCCTGACGCTTCTGCGGCAGATAAATCAGAACAACCATAAATACGAGGATGAGAATCATCGGCAGGAAGCTGAGCAGCATTTCGGTGGTGCTGGCCGTGCCGGAAGCGGCATTCAGAAACTGAATCATAATACGTATACTCCTTAAAAACAACGATTTCTTTTATTATATCGAATAAAAGCACATTATGCAAGCATTTTGTACAAAAAATCAGATACGAGTATCCAGCTTGTGCACATAGGTATCGTGGAACTGCTGGAAGGTGCCGTTATCCAGTGCCTCGCGGATGCACTCCATCAGGTGGTTGTAGAAATACAGGTTGTGCATAACCGCCAGACGCATACCCAGAAGCTCATCTGCCTTCTGCAGATGGCGGATGTAGGCGCGGGAAAAATTGCGGCAGACCGGGCAGTCGCAGTGCGGGTCAATGGGCGATTCATCGCGCTCATACTTGAGGTTTTTGATGTTGATGATGCCGTCCCACGTGAAAAGGTGTCCGTGGCGGGCGTTTCGGCTGGGCATAACACAGTCGAACAGATCAACGCCGCGGTAAACGCCCTCAATGATGTTGCCCGGCGTGCCGACACCCATCAGATAGCGGATTTTGTCCTTGGGTGCAAACGGCTCCACAGCCGAGATTATGTCATACATAACCTCTGCGGGCTCACCCACAGCCAGTCCACCAATGGCGTAGCCGTCCAGATCATACTCAGCAATCTGCTTCATATGCTCCACGCGCAAATCAGCAAAAGTGCAGCCCTGATTGATGCCGAACAGGAGCTGATTCGGGTTGACCGCCTTTTCCTCGTGCTTCAGGCGGTTCATCTCGTTCTTGCAGCGCAGCAGCCAGCGAGCTGTACGGGCGCAGCTGTTCTTGGCATATTCATAGGTTGCGGGGTTTTCCACGCACTCATCAAAGGCCATTGCAATGGTCGAGCCAAGGTTTGCCTGAATCTGCATACTCTGCTCCGGGCCCATAAAAATCCGGTGCCCATCCAGATGAGAGTTAAAGGTCACGCCCTCCTCGGTAATGTGGCGCAGCTTGGCAAGGCTGAACACCTGAAAGCCGCCGCTGTCCGTCAGGATGGGGCCGTCCCACTTGGTGAACTTGTGCAGGCCCCCCATCTCTGCCACCAGCTTGTCACCCGGGCGCAGATGCAGATGGTAGGTATTGCACAGCATAACCTGTGCGCGGATGTCCTTGAGGTCCAGCGCCGACAGCCCACCCTTGATGGCGGCGGCCGTAGCAACATTCTGGAAAGCCGGGGTCTGCACCGTACCGTGCACCGTGGTAAACTCACCACGGCGGGCAGTCCCCTCCTGTTTGATAAGGCGGTAAGGCATAGATTCTATCTCCATTTTAAAAGTTATCCCAAAAAGCGGCGCAAGGGGCTTTTCCCTGCACCGCCCAATAAGCTATTATAAAAGATTTTTATCGTTTCGTCAATGTTTTTTATCGAATAAACATAGCATCGCCAAAACTGAAAAATCTATATTGTTCCTCAACCGCGACCTTGTAGGCGGCCATGGTCTTATCGTAGCCGTAGAAGGCGGCAATCAGCATAATGAGGGTGCTCTCCGGCAGGTGGAAGTTTGTAATCAGGCCGTCAATGCCGTGCAGCTCAATGCCGGGGTAGATAAAGATGCTGGTATTGCCGCTGCACGGCACAATTTTGCCGTACTTGGCCCAGACGGACTCCAGCGTGCGGCAGCTGGTTGTGCCAACGGCAATCACGCGGTGCCCGGCAGCGCGGGTCTCGTTAATAAGTCTGGCAGTTTCCTCGCTGACGGAATACCACTCGCTGTGCATCTGGTGGTCCTCAATGGATTCTTCATTCACAGGGCGGAAGGTACCCAGACCCACGTGCAGCGTAACCTCCGCAATATTGACGCCGCGGGAACGGATAGTGTCCATCAGCTGCGGCGTGAAGTGCAGGCCCGCGGTGGGCGCTGCGGCGCTGCCCAGTTCCTTTGCGTAAACTGTCTGGTACTGGCTCTGATCCTCCAGCTGCTTGGTGATATAGGGCGGCAGCGGCATTTTACCGAACTCGTCCAGCTTTTCGTACAGCGTCTCGGTGTCATAGGTGAAGGTCACATACTTGTTGCCGTCGGGCAGTGTCTCATCCACCACTGCGGTCAGGCTTCCGTCGCCAAATTCCACCTTTGTGCCGGGCTGCATCCGCTTGCCGGGGCGGGCCAGACACTCCCACGTGTCCCCCTTGACCTGACGCAGCAGCAGCAGCTCACAGACCGCACCGGTGGGAACCTTTGTGCCCATCAGGCGGGCGGGCAGCACCTTGGAGTTGTTGACCACCAGCAAATCGCCCTTTTCCAGATAATGCGGTAGTTCATGAAAGACCGAGTGCAGAATCTTATCGCTCTTGCGGTCCAGCACCATCAGGCGGGCAGCATCGCGGGGGTCGGCAGGCTCCTGAGCAATCAGCTCCTTGGGCAGGTCATACCAGAAATCTTTTTTCAGCATCTTGTATCATCCTTTTTCACTTTAAAGTGATATTATCTTGACATTCTTACGCAGGAATACTATAATGAATCCAAACACAGAGGCGCGAAGCGCATCAGTACCGGCTTCCTTATTCCCCGCCAAGGGCGGAGGCCGGGAAAGGGTTCTTCGCCGAAGGGGATGCGCGGCACGCATCTGCCTGGGTCCGCAGCCGAACAGGTGCGGGACTGTCACACTGTAAACCAGTGTGTTGCGCTGTGTTATATGCAATATGATATTATATTGCATTTTGTGCCGGTTTTCAAGCCGGTTTTTTTATTATCTGTGCAAATTTCTGCCAAAGTCGCATAGATATGAGGAAGGGTATCGTGAAAGGAAGGTCTTAGTCAGGATGAAACAGTACAATGTTGGTGTCATCGGTGCAACCGGTATGGTCGGCCAGCGCTTTATCACGCTGCTGGAAAATCACCCCTGGTTCAATCTGGTTGCCCTTGCAGCCAGCGCACGCAGTGCAGGCAAAACCTATGAGGAGGCCATCGGCAGCCGCTGGCTGATGAAAACCCCCATGCCCGAGAGCGTCAAGAAAATGGTTGTGCTGGATGCCGCCAACGTGGAGGAGGTTGCCGCCAAGGTTGATTTCGTTTTCTGCGCAGTCAATATGAAGAAGGACGAAATCAAGGCTCTGGAGGAGGCCTACGCCAAGGCCGAGTGCCCGGTTGTCTCCAACAACAGCGCCCACCGCTTCACTCCTGACGTGCCGATGGTTGTGCCCGAAATCAACGCCGACCATATTGAGATCATCCCCGCACAGCGCAAGCGTCTGGGCACCAAGCGCGGCTTTGTGGCCGTCAAGTCCAACTGCAGCCTGCAGAGCTATGTGCCCGCCCTGCATCCCCTGCGCAAGTACGGCATCTCCGACGTGCTGGTCTGCACCTATCAGGCCATTTCCGGCGCCGGTAAGACGTTTGAAACCTTCCCCGACATTCTGGATAACGTCATCCCCTACATCGGCGGCGAGGAAGAAAAGAGTGAGCAGGAGCCTCTGAAGCTGTGGGGCCACATTGAGGGCGACAAGATCGTTTCCGCCAACTCCCCTCGTTTTACGGCGCAGTGCCTGCGTGTGCCTGTCTCGGACGGTCATATGGGCGCTGTCTTTGTGCGGTTTGAGCATAAACCCAGCAAAGAGGAAATTCTGCAGGCTTGGAAGGAGTTCCACGGCCCCGCGCAGGATCTGAACCTGCCCAGCGCCCCGAAGCAGTTCCTGCACTATTTTGAGGAGAACGACCGCCCGCAGCCCAAGCTGGACCGTATGCTGGAAAACGGTATGGCCGTCAGCATCGGCCGCCTGCGTGAGGATACCCAGTACGACTACAAGTTCGTCTGTCTGTCCCACAACACGCTGCGCGGTGCCGCCGGCGGTGCCGTTCTGCTTGCAGAGCTGCTGGCCGCGAAGGGCTATTTTGACTGATTTGCTGCAAAGTGCAGCTTGGTGTAAGGAGAATTTCTTATGAAGAAGCCTGTATTTACCGGCGCCGCCGTGGCCATCATTACCCCCATGAACGCGGACGGCAGTGTCAATTTTGACGAGCTGGGCCGCATCATTGAGGACCAGATTGCCCACAGCACCGATGCCATTGTCATCTGCGGCACCACCGGCGAGTCCCCGACATTGACGGACGAGGAGCACACCGCGTGCATCCGCTACGCAGTCGAAAAAACAGCGGGGCGCGTTCCTGTCATTGCAGGCACTGGCTCCAACGATACCAAGTATGCCATCTGGCTGTCCCAGCAGGCCGAGGCTGACGGTGCTGACGCGCTGTTGCTGGTGACGCCCTACTACAACAAAACCAGTCAGGCGGGCCTGATTGCCCATTACACGGCCATTGCGGACGCGGTGCATCTGCCCTGCATCCTCTACAATGTGCCCAGCCGCACCGGCTGCAACCTGACCCCCGCCTCTCTGGCGGAGCTTGCCAAGCATCCGAACATCAACGCCGTCAAGGAGGCCAGCGGCAACATCAGTCAGGTGGCCGAGATTGCCGCCGTCTGCGGTGACAGCCTGAACATCTACTCCGGCAACGATGACCAGATTGTTCCCCTGCTGGCGCTGGGCGGCAAGGGTGTTATCAGCGTACTTTCCAACGTAGCGCCGCAGTATACCCATGACATCTGCGCCAAGTGGTTTGCCGGTGAGACCGCCGAGAGCCTGTCCATGCAGCTCCGGGCGCTCAAGCTCATCAAGGCCCTGTTTGCCGATGTGAACCCCATCCCTGTCAAGTGGGCAATGAACCGTTTGGGCTGGCAGGCTGGCGACTGCCGCCTGCCGCTGGTAGCGCCGTCTGCCGCTGTGCAGGCACAGTTGGAGAATGCAATGCAGGAATTCGGCCTGCTGAAATAATTTCACAGCCGACCCACTGCAACCGGCGGGTCGGCTTTTGCTTTTTGACACGAAAGGAACTGTAACAATGACGGATATCATCATTCAGGGCATTTATGGCCGTATGGGCCGTGCTCTGCTGGAAAAAATCGCCGTGCGCAACGATTGCCGCATTGTCGCGGGTGTGGACCGTGAAGCCGGAAAGATTGGCGAAATCCCTGTCTACGCCGGGTTTGACGCACTGCCCTGCAAGGGCGTAATCATTGATTTTTCCTCTCCCGCCGGGGCGGTCACAGCCGCGCAGTACGGTGCTGAGCACGGTCTGCCCTGCGTCATCTGCTCCACCGGTCTTTCCAAGGAGGATGAGGCCGTGCTGGAAGCCGCCAGCGCAAAAACGCCGGTTTTCCGCAGCGCCAATATGTCGGTGGGTGTGAATGTGCTGATTGAGCTGGCACGCCAGGCCACAAAGATTCTGGGAGGCGAGTTCGACATTGAAATCGTTGAGAAGCACCACCACAACAAGCTGGACGCCCCCAGCGGCACGGCACTGATGATTGCCGATGCCATCAACGCCGAGGCGGGCGGCCGCTATGAATACGTCTATGACCGCACGCAGGTGCGCCAGAAGCGCGGTGCGCAGGAGCTGGGCATCAGCTCTATCCGCGGCGGCGGCATCGTTGGCGAGCACGATGTGCTGTTCTGCGGACCGGACGAGGTTGTGACCCTGAGCCACAGCGCGGGCAGCCGCGGCGTATTCGCCGATGGTGCCGTGCAGGCGGCGCTCTACATTGCCGCCCTGACCCCCGGCTACTACACCATGACTGATTTGCTGCGAGGTAAGCTCGTATGCGAATGAGAGGCAACGATATTGCCGCCTGTCTGGTAATTGCGCTGGGCGTTGGCGGTGTTCTGGCGGGTTCACTGCTTGGCGGGCCATCCTTCACCACACTGCCCGCCGTTGACCCGCCGCCGGTCTCCGTAGATGTGCCCACGCCTACCGCCGAGCCTGAACCCACACCGGAGCCCACCCCCACGGTCGAAACCGTGCGTTTTTCCGCCACCGGTGACGATTTGATTCATGACGGCATCTTTCTGCAGGCAAGGCAGCGCGGCGGTGACCACTATGACTTTGATTTTGCCTATGAGGAGATGCGGGACTTCTACACCCAGTTTGACGTGAACTGGCTCAATCAGGAAACCCTTGTCAATGACCAGTTTGACGCCAGCGGCTACCCGATGTTCTCCACCCCCGGCTCCATCACCGACACGCTGTACAATCTCGGATTCCGGGTGTTCAGCCTGTCCAACAATCACAGCTATGACAAGGGTGCTGCGGGCATTGAGGCTTCGCTGGAGCACTGGGCCTCGATGCCGGAGGACGTTGCCTACATGGGCTTCTACAATCTGGACACCTATGACGATTATGTCTATCAGACCGTCAACGGCATCACTTTCGGCTATCTTTCCTACACCGAGCACACCAACGGCCTGCCCACGCCCTCCGGCGCTGTGCACGGCGTTGTTTATCTGGATGACCACGAGACGATTGCCAAGCAGATTGCCGCTATGCGCCCCAACTGTGATGTGCTTGTAGTCAGCGCCCATATGGGCACCGAAGGCTCGCACGAGGTCAACGATTTCCAGAAATCGACCGCCCAGTGGCTGGCCGATCAGGGCGTTGACCTGATTATCGGCACCCATCCCCACGTGGTGCAGAACGCCGAATGGTTGACCGGCGCAAACGGCAACACCACCTTTGTGGTCTACAGCCTTGGCAACTTCATCAACGCGCAGTCCTCCCGGGATAACGTGATTGGTGCCATTCTGGACATAACCTTCCAGAAAACCACCCAGCCCGACGGCAGCACCAGCCTTGCCATGCTGGACCCCAAGCTGCACTGCGTCATCAGCCAGTACGAGGCCGGGTATAAAAACATCCGCGTTATCCCCTACAGCCAATATACCGATGAGCTGGGCGCGGCGCACGGGGAATTTACCCTCTCCCGCGAGTACATCGAGAGCGTGCTCCGCAATTCTATTGACGAGCAGTTTATAACGTTAGAGTAACAGAAAGGAAGCCTGTTTATGTACGGTGTCAGCAAAATCAGCAGCGAGCAGAACATTATGCTCACCACCTTTCCCGGTGCGCAGTACAGCGCGCAAAGTCTGGCCGAGCACCTGAATGTATTTGCACAGGCGGGCATTGTGGTGGATATGATTTGCCAGAGTGCGCCCCGCGGTGCGGCGGTGGATTTCAGCTTCACCACCAGCTACGATAACTTTGCCGCGGTTATGAAGGCCCTGCCTGCCGCCGCCAAGACCAATCCTCCGCTTGTTTCCGGCGGGTACAGCAAGATCAACCTGTTCGGTGAGGAGATGGTCACCAGCTGCGGCGTTGCCGCCCGCGCACTGGCTGCGCTGGCCGGGGCCAACATTGAAATTGTGCTTATCACAACCAGTGACCTTGATATTTCCCTGCTGATTCGCCAGCAGGACGAGGATTCCGCACTGGAAGTACTGCACAAGGCGTTTGAGGTCTGATTTTTTTCAGCTACTACAAAAAGCTGCCGCCGGGGCACCCTGTTATGGGTAGCCCCGGCGGCTTTATTTATGCAGGCTCGTTTTCCTTGCGGAAGCATTTTGCGGCCAGGAACGGCAGGAACACCACACCGTACAGCACAACCGTTGTGACCACATCACCCCAGCCAATAACCTGATTGCTGATGTCTGCCGAGCCAGTCCAGACAAGAATCATATTGTTATTCAGGTAATGCAGCAGCACCGGAATCCAGATATTCTTCCCGCACTTCTCATATGCGAACGAGAAAAACACACCTAGCGTCACACAGGCAACCAGCTGCGTGGCAATGCTCTGCAAAGAGGTCTCCGGGCTGTAAAAGAACAGGTTCAGCGGCAGATGCCACAGTCCCCACAGCACGCCCACCGCCAGCGCCCCGCGGCGTGCGCCGAAGCGGCTTTGCAGCGCGGGCGTCAGGTAATAGCGCCAGCCGTATTCCTCGCCAAAAAACGGCAGGAACGATAAAAAGAAGTTCGGAATCAGCACCAGCGCCATAACCCACGGCGTATAGCTTTTCCAATAGGCCAGATACTCCGTCCATGCACTTCCGCCCTGCAGCGCCACGCCCAGAAAGACCATTCCGGTTTTTACCACAAGGAAATATACACAGATGGTCAGTGCCGTTCCAAAGCGGCCATGCAAACGCAGACCGTAGCGCTCCCGCTTGTCCTTACGCTCCGTCAGCAGGAGTATCCACCCCAGCACCGAGGCAATGACGATAACCAGGTTGGCAATGCCCATCCATTCTGCCTGCGGCATAGCGGCGGACAGCAGCCCCATAAGAAGCATCCCGGCCGTAACAACCAGATGCAGCACGAAAAAGCGCAGAGGCATTTCCTTCCGCCGGGCCATCAGGAATGCCAGCATAACGCCCGCTGCCGGGTAAAACATCTGGGCATTGGCATAGATAGAGGTGTCCTGCCCGTTCTGCAGGCAGTGATGCAACAGCGGCATCATCAGGAACGGAACAGCAAAGGCACAGAGAATAAAAATCGTAAGCTCCTTCTTATTCGTTTTCATGGTTGTCAGTTTCCTCCTTCGGGTTTTCAAGCTCGGTATGGCGTTTTTTGTACATTGCAGCGCAAAGCTGCAGGAGCGCGAAGCAGAGTAGAATTGTGGTGACGGCAGTGATGCCCGCCATCAGCAGGCCGGATTTCCAGCCAAATTCGCTGAACTTGACGTATGACCAAATCGCTATCACAGCGCCGCCAGCCAGCGAAAGCAGAAAGTTTGTTTTCTTATCCGCGGTGAAGTGTCTGTCCCAAATACCCGCACGGATGCAGGCTCCTACCGTGTACACACATCCCACCATAAAGACAATCCATTCCGCAGCCATTTCCCGCATTGTAAAGCCGCAAAGGCTCTGAATAATCAACGCCGCCAGCAGCATTCCCCACAGCAGCCAAAAGGAGCGCTCCTCAATCTTTAACAGCGTCTGCTGCTGCATTTCATCCAGATTGTTGCGGCTCCAAAATTCCTTCAACTTCATCGTTCATTCCTCCCAGAACAATTCATCCAAAGTTTTGCCCAGTACCTTGCAGATACTGCGGCAAAGGTTGATCGTAGGGTTATACTCCCCTTTTTCAATGGCGTTGATGGTCTGGCGGGACACGCCTACCGCCGCCGCCAGATCTGCCTGCGTCATATCGCGCACGGCGCGGGCGGCTTTCAGCTTCAAGTTTTTTGCCATGTCGCTTATCCTTTCTTCTTACGGTGACTATACTATATCATATGCCTTACATTATGTCAAGTATATATTACTTTATGAATGATATTTTATGCTTTCAAAAGCAGCACTTGCGGCCCGGCGCGCGCTGTGCTATGATAATTTTATATACTGTGATAAAGGAAGTTTGGCTATGAAGTACAGCTTTCCCGCTTTTGAAAATGGTTTTATCCGTGCCGCTGCGGCAAGCCCTGCCCTGCGTGTGGCAGACTGCACCTATAATGCCGAGCAGATTATCGGCGTTATGCGCGAATACGCGGCCAAAAACGTCCAGCTGCTCTGCCTGCCGGAGTTTGCCCTGACAGGCTACACCTGCAGCGATCTGTTTTTGCAGGACACCCTGCTGTGCGGCGCAGAGGAGGCCCTTGCCGCCATCCTTGAGGCCAGCAAGGGGCTGAACATCGTTGTGCTGGTCGGCCTGCCTGTGCGCCATAACGGCAAGCTGTACAACTGTGCAGCCGTGCTCTGCAATGGCGAGCTGCTCGGTCTTGTACCCAAAACTCATCTGCCCAACTATGGCGAGTTCTATGAGAAGCGCCACTTCATCCCGGGTATGCGCGAGCCGGAGTGCATCACGCTGGCCGGGCAGGAAACCCTGCTGGGCACCAATCTGCTGTTCGCCTGCAAGCAGCTGCCCACCTTTGTGCTGGCGGCCGAGGTGTGCGAGGATTTGTGGGCGCCGATTCCGCCCAGCTGCGCCCATGCGCTGGCCGGTGCCACTGTGGTGGCAAACCTCTCCGCCAGTGATGAGACCGTCGGCAAGGCGGGCTACCGCCGTGAGCTGGTTTGCGGGCAGAGCGCCCGCCTGCTGTGTGCCTATCTGTATGCCGATGCAGGCCACGGCGAGAGCACAACCGATATGACCTTTGCCGGGCACAATCTGATTGCCGAAAACGGCAGCCTGCTGGCGGACGCCGTACCCTTTGCGCAGGAGGACGCCGTGACTGAGCTGGATCTTGGCCGCATGGTGCAGGAGCGTCAGCGGAACACCACCTTTATGCCCGAGACTAACGGCTACACCACAGTGGAGTTTGAGCTGCCGCCGGTGCAGTTGGCGCTGACCCGCCCGGTTTCCCGCACGCCGTTTGTGCCGCAGGACGCCGCCACCCGCGCCGAACGGTGCGAGCTTATCCTGCGGATTCAGGCCGAGGGTCTGGCCAAGCGGATGGAGCACACCCACGCCAAGTGCGGCGTGCTGGGCATCTCCGGCGGGCTGGACAGCTGTCTGGCCCTGCTGGTGGCTGTGCGCGCCTGCAAGGTGCTGGGCCGCGATGCCAAGGACATTGTTGCGCTGACGATGCCCTGCTTCGGCACAACCAAACGCACGCGCTCCAACGCAGAGATTCTGTGCGAGGCGCTGGGCGTAACCTTTGGGGAAATCAACATCACGCAGACTGTGCAGAGCCACTTTGCGGACATCGGCCAGCCCGCAGACAAGTACGATGTCACCTTTGAAAACTGTCAGGCCCGCGTGCGCACGCTGGAGCTGATGGACTACGCCAACAAGAATGGCGGCTTCGTTATCGGCACCGGCGATTTGAGCGAGCTTGCACTGGGCTGGGCCACCTACAACGGCGACCATATGAGTATGTACGGCGTGAATACCGGCGTGCCCAAAACGCTGGTGCGCCACATTGTGCAGTATGTGGCCGACACCTGCGGCAACGCCACCCTGCGGGATGTGCTGGTGGATATTCTGGATACCCCGGTCAGCCCCGAGCTGCTGCCCACCGCCGCCGACGGCACAATTGCCCAGCAGACGGAAAAGCTGGTCGGCCCCTATGAGCTGCACGACTTCTATCTCTACTACGTGCTGCGCTTCGGCTTCAGCCCGACAAAAATCTACCATCTGGCCCGCACCGCCTTTGACGGCAAGTATGAGCCGGAGGTTCTGCTGGCATGGCTGAAGAACTTCTACCGCCGTTTCTTTGCACAGCAGTTCAAGCGCAGCTGCCTGCCAGACGGCCCCAAGGTGGGCTCGGTCACGCTGTCCCCCCGCGGTGATTGGCGTATGCCCAGTGACGCCTGCAATACCCTGTGGATGGCAGAGCTTGACAAGCTGGAAGTGTAATCCTGACAATAAGAAGCCGGCCCGGAACCGTTTCTCGCGGTTCCGGGCCGGCTTTTTACAGCTTTTCAATTTCAGCGTTCAGCGAATCATAGGTATACAGGGTGTTCAGCACCTGCAGCAGTTCCTTCTTGCTCAACCGCGGCGGCAGGCCCAGACGGCGCAGCAGTCTGCGGCGTGTCTCGGCGCTGTTGGCCGTGCCGGAGACGCCCCAGTCATACAGGTCGGTGTAGGTTATCGGGCGTGTCTGGGCTGTTTCTTTCCGGTCTGTGGCGCTGCTCTCCAGCGCCGTCTGCAGCCCCTGCAGGATCAACTCGTCCGGCACGCCCTCCACACCCAGCAGGCCCTCCTTGCCGGGCTCGGCCTTGCGGGACTCCTTGCCGGGAATAGCCGGGACATAGGCCTGCAGGACGTTTCCTGCCCCCACCAGCCCGGTGACAAAGTGGCGTATCTTAAAGCCCGCCGCATCGGAATCCGTCAGGATGATAAGCCCCTGCGCGGCGGCCATACGCTTGAGCAGCTTTTGTAGGGCACCATCCTTGAATACGCGGAAGCCGTCGGTGGTCAGTATTGTGCCATCTACCAGATTGCCCAGGCGGGCGGCATCATATTTGCCCTCCACCAGAAGGGCCTGTTCCAGCTTCAGCATTTAGCTCCTCCCTGCCAGCGCCAGTTCACACAGTGCCTTCTGCATCAGTAAATCCGCATCCAGCCTGCTGCTCTTTAAATCTGTATCCAGCCTTTGCAGGATGTGCAGGCACTCCTCCAGTTGGGCACGTTTGAAGCGGGCGGCGGTCTTTTCGGTTGTGCTCAGGCGGTAATTCCAGTTGCCGCTGTAGCCGAAGTCCTTGGCTACAGCAGACAAGGCCCTGCGGCTGCGGCGGCCCAGCAGAACGCGGTATAAATCCAGATAGTTGCTGATGAGTGCACCGGTTATCATAATGGGGTCATTCTGCAGCGCCAGCAGTGTTCTGAGCTTCTGCTGTGCCTTTTCCGTCTGCCCACTGGTGACGAGCTTGACCATATCAAAGGTGTCCGCGTCCAGCGTGACCGTTCCCAGCTGGGCAATCATCTGCGGCGTGATAGTACCGTAATCAGCCAGCGCCGCCAGCTTTTCAATTTCATTGCGGAGCAGGAACTGATCCTCACCGCAGCGGGCCAGCAGCGCAGCTTCCGCACCCGGTGCAAAGGCCGCGCCGGTCTCCTTGGCCCAATCGCGTGCCATTGCCTGCAGGGCGCTGGCGGTGGGCTTGTTAATCTGCACACAGTAGCCGAGCTTTTCGCAGCAGCTGATGAGCTTCTGCTCCCGCTTGCCGGGGCGCAACTTGCCAAAGCGCTCCTCCACAAGGGATGTCATAACAAAGATTGCGTTTTCCGTGTCAGAAAGCGTATCGCAGAGCTCCTGCAAATCCTTGTCCGAGTAGGTGGATGGCCGTATCAACGGCATAAGCACCAGCCGCCTGCCGCCGAAGAACGAAATCGTGCCCGCAGCCAGAACAATTTCCTCCACCGAGGGTGTCGGTCCGTCCAGCACGGTTGTCTCGGGGTCATCCCGGGTCAGGTACTTCAGCGCCTTCTGCGCTGCCGCATGGACCAGTGCTTCATCCGACGCATAAAAATAGTACAGCCCGCAGCCAGCCTTCAGGCGCTTATTCAGTTCATTTTCACTGTACAGCAACGGTCTGTGCCTCCTCCCAAATCATACTGCGGTCAGGGCGCAGGGTCAGCCCCGGCGTGTCCTCACCATAATACAGTTCACAGCCTTCCGCCTGTACCAACCAGCGCGGCGAAGCAGACGTATACAGCACGGCATCCGGCCGGACTGTCTCCGACCAGCTTCCGGGCGCGCAGAGCACATCCACACACAGCGGCTCGGCCAGCTCGATGCTGCCGGCCCCCGCGGCAATGTGTCGGTTGCCCACGCCCAGCACTGCCAGACTGGTACTCTTATTATGATACAGGTCCAGTGTCAATCCGTCAAGCACCGTGCGGGCTGCAAATTCCGGCTCGTTTTTCATCGTGACAATTTCTGCCGCCGTGAAGTCAAGCTGCGTAGGCTTTGCTCGCAAATCAACCAAAAGCTCCGGCGCTTCTCTGGTGCGCCCGGCCAGAAAATTGTTGACGGCGGTCAGGTTGCTTTCCCCGCCGCGGAAAAGCACAACCGCTTTTCCATTCTGCACACAGACAACGCAGGGGTTGCCGGACAAGCCGACAAGGGTAAGCTGCACAACATCCCGCTGCATCCAGACGCCCATACCAACAGCCACTGCCGTGCAGAGCGCCGCCGCGGGCAGATAGAGCCGCAGCCTTCTGGCGTGCCAGAAGCAGACGGCCAGCGCCCCCAGTACCGCCAGTACAAACAGCGTGTACCGCTGCGGCAGATAGACCGACGCAAACGGCATGGCCGCGCAGCGCTCCACCAGCCAAAGCATGAGCCTGAGCCAGAGGCTGAGTGCCAGCCCCACCAGATTGACCAGCGGCAGAAGCAGCGGCACAGCGCTGAGCACCAGCAGCAAAATACCCAGCTGCAGGGCAGGCTGCAGCATCCAGACAACCAGCAGATTGCAAAGGATGCCCACCAGACTGGCCGCCATACCGTGCGCCACCAGCACCGGCAGCGTGGCAAGGCTGGCCAGCGCGGCGGTCTGGATGGGCTCTGCCAGACGGCAGAGCGTCTGCAGAGGCGCATTCTCCCCTGCAGCCTGCGTTTCCCGGCGGGTCAGCACAGCCGCCGCCTGTACGCCGAGCACGGCGCAGAAGGACAGCTGAAAGCCAATGTCACAGGGCGCATAAGCGTTCTGCAGCCCCAGCAGGACCGCCGCAAAGCCGGTCGAAGTCAGCAAGTCCACCGGCAGCAGCAGAAAGTCTCCCGCCAGTGCCACCGCCAACACCGATCCAGCCCGCAGCACCGACACTGGCGCGCCGGTCAACAGCACGTAAAACAATGCCACTGCACCGCGCAGGATAATCAGCGGCTTATAAAATTTCCAGCGGCGGCCAAAGCCCAACAGCCCACAGAGCAGCGCCAGATGCAGGCCCGACACCGCCAGCAGATGCGATACACCCGCCGTGCGGAACGCCTGCTGTGTTGTATCATCAAGTCGGCTCTTGTCCGCCAGCAGCATGGCGGCCTCCATGCCGTCCAGCCGCTTCGGCAGCCAGCGCCGCAGTATGGCGCTCCAGCGCCCACGCAGCCGGTACAGTGTGAACCGCACGCCACGGCTGGCGTCCAACGCACGGTAGCCGCCCTGATACTCCGCCTGCAGATAGACACCCTTGCTGTTGCGGCTCAAGCGGTATTTGTTGTCCGGCAGTTCGCGCAGGGTGAAGGTTGCGGAAAAACGCTCTCCTGCCGCTTCTCCCGGAAACGATGCACACTGTACCCGGATATGAGCCGGTTTTCCATCTACCTCCGTCAGCAGCAACGTGCCCCGCAGGCGACTGTCGCTGTAGGAGGCCTCGGCGTCCGTCTCGATGACGGCTGTGCAGCGCACAGTCTGCCCTGCCAGCGCACGGACTGGCTGCACCCACACCAGCGAAAACACGAAGAACCACGCCAGACCGCAAAGTGCCCCCAGCGCTGGGATTGTCCTGTCCCTGTGCCTTGTATGGTTCCAAAAAACCAGCCATACCAAAAACGCCGCCGCGGGCACACAGACCAGCGGCGGCAGCTTGGCCGCAGCAAGCTCAGCCCCGGCAAAGCCGAGACCGAACCAACCGAGCTTTCGTTTCATTGCTTAGTGCAGGAACAGCGGCAGCGGCTCCAGGAAGAAGATGTCAGTGCGCTGGGCAGCGTCACCCTCAGCAAGGGCGGCGCAGCAGCCGACAACCGTGCCGGTGCTCTTGGCGGCCAGCGTTTCCAGAGCGTGCAGAGAGCCGCCGGTGGAAATAACATCGTCCACAATCAGGATGCGCTTGCCATCCATATACTCAATGTCCTTCTTGTCGATAACAAGCGTCTGCTTGCCAGCCGTGGTGATGGACTGATCCTCGATGATGACGGGCTCACGCATATACAGCTTCGGACCCTTGCGGGCGGGAATCCAGTATTTGCCACTCTGGCGCGCCATCTCATAAGCCAGAGGGATGCCCTTAGCCTCGGCGGTCAGGATAACGTCAAACTCGGGGGCCTTCTTCAGCAGCGCCGTGGCGCAGGCCTCGGTCAGCTCTACATCGCTGAACATAATGAAGGCTGCAATGTCCATGTGGTCATTGACCTTGCAGATGGGCAGCTCACGGGTCAGGCCCGCAATGTGCAGTGTATAGGTATCTGCCATGATGGTTTACCTCTCTTTTACTGATTCACGAATGTTCTTGCAGCGCCCGGCATCAGCCCGGAGGCCATGCAAGGCTGCGCTTTGCCAGCACATGGAAGTGCAGATGCTTGACGCTCTGGCCGCCATCCACGCCCACGTTGGTGACAACGCGGTAGCCGCTTTCGTCCACCCCCAGCTTGCGGCAAAGCTCCGCAATGACGGCGTAGATGTGGCCCAGCAGGGCGGCGTCATTCTCGGTCAGAGCCGCCGCAGACGCAATGTGCTGCTTGGGGATAACAAGGAAATGCACCGGTGCCTGCGGGTCAATGTCATAGAAGGCCAGCAGCGTATCGTCCTCATACAGCTTGTTTGAGGGGATTTCTCCCGCGGCAATCTTGCAAAACAGACAATCCTCCATCCTGAATCCCTCCTTTGTGTTGATTTTATGGGAAATCTTACTGATTCATTTCAGCCTTGACAATCTCCGGCACGGCGTTCAGCGCGTCATCAATCTTGCTGGCATCACGGATACCGGCCATTGCGAAATCGGGCTTGCCGCCGCCGTTGCCGCCTGCAATCGCGGCAATCTTCTTGACGAGGGCACCGGCCTTCAGGCCACGGGCCAGCGCATTCTTGGAAACGCCGACTGCCATCATCGTCTTGGCACCATCGCTGCCAATCAGAACCGTAACCGCGTTGGGGGCCTTGTCGCGAATCTTATCGACCATATCGCGCAGGGTGTCAGCGCCGGTGCCAGTCAGGTAGGCGGAGACAATACGCACGCCGTCGATGTCCGCAGCGTTCTCAAACAGGCCGTCAATCTTAGCAGAGGCAACCTGTGCCTTCAGGATTTCCAGCTGCTTGGCGGTTTCCTTCAGTTCTGCGTTCAGGGCCTCGGCGCGGGCCGGTGCGTCCTTCAGGTTGTTGGCCTTCAGGGCAGCGGCGGTCTTGGCCAGCAGCTCGGTGCGGTCATCCAGCAGATCCAGCACGCCAAAGGCGGTGGTGCCCTCAATGCGGCGGATGCCGGCGGCCACGCTGGACTCGCTCAGAATCTTGAAGCAGCCAATCTGCGCAGTGTTCGTCACGTGGGTACCGCCGCAGAACTCGGTGCTCCAGCCGCCCGCGTCCACAACGCGGACAACACTGCCGTACTTCTCGCCAAACAGCGCCATAGCGCCCATCTTCTTGGCTTCCTCGATAGGCAGATTCTGGACGGTGACAGGCAGAGCCTCGTAAATCTTCTCATTGACGCGGCGCTCAACCTCAGCCAGCTCGGCGGGGGTCACAGCGCTGAAATGCGTGAAGTCAAAGTGGGTAATATGGTCATCCTGATAGCTGCCGGCCTGATGCACGTGCTCACCCAGAACCTCGCGCAGAGCCTTCTGCAGCAGATGGGTAGCCGTGTGATTGCGGCAGATAGCGGCGCGGCGCTTCTCGTCAACCGAGGCAGTGACCTCGTCATCCACGTGAATCGTGCCGTCCAGCAGCTCACAGGTATGGACAAAGTAGCCCTTCGGGGTCTTTTTGACCTGTGTGACCTTCAGCTTGGCATCGCCGCTGACCAGATAGCCGTGGTCAGCAACCTGACCGCCCATCTCGGCGTAGAACGGGGTGTGGTTCAGCACAACCAGAACGCCGTCCTTGACCTCGCCCGCCTCATCGGTGGCAATGGCATCGACCAGCTCCTCACCGTCAGACAGTGCCAGAACCTTGGCCTTCTCGCTCAGGGTCTCATAGCCGTCAAAGCGGGTGGTCTCTGCTGTCAGCTCACCGAACAGGTCCGCGCTCCAGCCGGAGATATCCTTAGCCAGACGCTCGGCACGGGCGCGCTCACGCTGCTTGGTCATTTCGATGTGGAAGGCGGCCTCATCCACAGCAAAGCCTGCTTCAGCGGCAATTTCGCGGGTCAAGTCGAGGGGGAAACCGAAGGTGTCGTTCAGCTTGAAGGCCTCGATGCCGGACAGAACCTTCTCATGGGTCTCCTTCAGATGGCTCATCATACCGGTCAGAATGTTCAGACCAGCGTCAATCGTGCGGCCAAAGCGCAACTCCTCGGTGCCGATAACCTTCTTGATATAGGACTCATGCTCGCGCAGCTCGGGGTAACCGGCCTCGCTGGACTCGATAACCGTGTCCACCAGCTCGGTCAGGAAGGGACGGTTGATGCCCAGCATACGGCCGTGGCGGGCAGCGCGGCGCAGCAGGCGGCGCATAACGTAGCCGCGGCCCTCGTTGGAGGGCAGGATGCCGTCAGACGCCATAAAGACGGTGGCGCGGATGTGGTCGGTAATCACGCGGATGGAAATATCATCCTTCTCATTCTCGCCGTACTTCTTGCCGGCAATACGCTCCACATGGTGCAGAACGGCGGCAACAGTGTCAACCTCAAACAGGTTGTTGACATCCTGCATGACAACGGCCAGACGCTCCAGACCCATGCCGGTATCAATGTTGGGTCTGGCCAGCAGCTCATAGTTGCCCTTGCCGTCCGCGTCATACTGGCTGAACACAAGATTCCAGATTTCCATAAAGCGGTCGCAGTCACAGCCAACGCCGCAGGTAGGCTTGCCGCAGCCGTACTTCAGGCCGCGGTCATAGTAGATTTCAGAGCAGGGGCCGCAGGGACCGGAGCCATGCTCCCAGAAGTTGTCCTCCTTGCCCAGGCGAACCATATGGTCCTCCGGGATGCCGACTTCCTTCGTCCAGATGTCATAGGCCTCATCATCGTCCTGATAGACAGAGATATACAGGCGGTCTGCAGGGATTTCCAGCTCCTTAGTCAGGAACTCCCACGCCCAGGGAATGACTTCCTTCTTGAAGTAGTCCTGGAAGCTGAAGTTGCCCAGCATCTCAAAGAAGCAGCCATGGCGGGCGGTGATGCCAACGCGCTCAATATCCGGGGTACGGATGCACTTCTGGCAGGTTGTCACACGGTGGCGGGGCGGCTCCTCCTGACCGAGGAACCATTTCTTCATGGGGGCCATACCGCTGTTAATCAGCAGCAGGCTGGGGTCATCCTTCGGAACCAGCGGGAAGCTGCCAAGGCGCAGATGGCCTTTGGTTTCAAAATAGTGCAGGTACTTCTCGCGAAGCTCATTCAATCCGGTCCATTGCATAGGTTGTGTTCTCCAATCCATAAAATTGCGATTGAGCTGCCACAAAAAGATACAGCCCTCGCCCCCATACAGGGACGAAGGCTGTTATGCTTCCGTGGTACCACCCGGTTTGCGGTGCACACAGTGCACCACCGCTTTGTGTCTGCGTTAACGCCGCAGGTACGCTCAGCTCACCGCTGAAAGCTCCGGGGTGGCTCTGCCGTGTTGCCGCGTGGAAGCCTTACACCATACAGCTTCCTCTCTGAAAGGCGGAACGGGCGGCATTGGCCCTTTCATCGCTATTTTCCTTTTTACAGGCTTATTATATGCCGTTTTCTGCGCCTTGTCAACCGTTTTTTCCGTATAAACCGCCCGGATTGTGCAAAACCTAGCGTTGAGAGGAGTGTTTTTATGTCTGACATTTTTGCGGAGGTCGGGCAGGTTGTGCTTACCAGCCTGCTGTCGCTGGCGGTGATGTTCCTGTTCACCCGCATCGGCGGCAAGCGGCAGATTACACAGATGAGCCCCTTCGACTATCTGAACGCTGTGACGGTGGGTTCCATCGGCGCAGAGCTGGCAACCAATCTGGAGCAATGGCTGCGTCCCCTTTCGGCGCTCATCATCTATATTCTGGCCACGTGGTTTGTCCACTATACCGCCTGCAAAAGCAACGCCATGCGCAGCTTCTGGAGCGGGCGCAGCCTGATTCTGATGGACGGTGGCACCATTTACAAAGCCGCTTTGCAGCGGGCAGCGATTGACGTCAACGAATTTCTGGGGCAGGCCCGGGTGGCCGGATACTTCGACCCCAACGAGATTGAGACGGCCATCCTGGAGACAAGCGGCCAGATCAGCTTTCTACCCAAAAGCCGGAGCCGTCCCCTGACGCCCGAGGATATGCAGCTGCACCCAGCCGCGGCCAGTGCGTGGTATGACCTTATCATTGACGGCCAGCTTATGCAGGATAATCTGAAGGCAGCCGGGCGGGACGAGCGCTGGCTGAATGCACAGCTCCACGCGCAGGGCATCGGCCAGCGGAGCGAGGTTTTCTATGCCGCCTGCGACAAAGCGGACGGCTTCTATGCCTGCCGTATCCAGTAAGGAGTTTAAAAAAAGCAAAAACCGCCAAACCCTTTCGGATTTGGCGGTTT
>OLJA01000469.1_pt1 | contig 27306 bp, 22 predicted proteins | sample 1601401 | NCBI WGS metagenome assembly OLJA01 (sample SAMN01915217, study PRJEB22387) | human gut metagenome | isolation source: stool | host: Homo sapiens | place: USA | reverse complement strand
AAAAATCAAATTTTGGAGTAGAATTTTATCTCATACAGTGAAAGAGCTTTTTCGTAGCTTTTTATATAAGAAAAGCCGAAAACCCTTGAAAACAAAGGCTTTCGGCGTTGTTAGCTGGCGTCCCAGAGAGGATTTGAACCTCCGACCCCACGCTTAGGAGTACGGCTTACCGCTTTGTATGTCGTTTTAAACCATGTTATCTGATGCTGCGTTTTTAACGAAACATCGGCATTATTTATTACTTTATATCTTGCGAGATACCTTGGAGAGCTGTTTAAATTTCCTCGGTTTTGGGTCGTCCAATTAGCAAATTCTTAGCAAATAATGAACCCTATATATTGGGCAGATATTTTTTATCAAGCAGAGCCACAATGCCTTGACAGAGAAAGGGGGCTTGTGTTATACTCCACCTGTAAATGATTTTTGTGCCTTGTGCACACGTTGTTTGAGTTTGTAATTCGTGCCAGCAGCCTTATCCTGCCTATATCGGGCGGACGCTGCCGGCACTTTTCTTTTTATACGGGGTGGAAAACACCCAACCTTAGCGAGAAGGATCGTGGTTCACGGTTTGCCGTAAACATCAGGCATTGCCTGCGGTCATTCTCGCTTTTTATTTTGTTTCAGAGCCAACCGGCTTTGAGAAATATAATTTATATAGGAAAGGTGGAACACCAAATGAACGAACAGGCAAGACCCAAGGCAATCGCACGGCGCATCACGCGCCCGCGCAAGGCAAGACCCATCTCGCGCAATTTGCAGTATCGGCTGTACCATCTACGCACCCGCCCCAAACGCCCCTATCGCCAGCGCGAGAGGAGGGGCTGAAGATGCCGGAACACATACGGCGGGAGCCCAAGGTGCTGGCCAGCACCGAAAACCTCACCGAGCAGGAATGGCTGGCATACCGCAGGCGGGGGATAGGCGGCAGCGATGTCGCCGCGATCCTCGGCATTTCTCCGTTTCGCACTGCCCGCGACCTGTACGACGACAAGCTGAACATTGCTTCGGCTGCCGATGATACAGGCAACTGTGTAGCGCTGGAAATGGGGCATCTGCTGGAACCGCTGGTCGCCCAAATCTTCGCCAAGAAAACCGGGTTGGAGGTTTTCCAGATCAAGAAAATGTTCCAACACCCGCAGTATCCCTTCATGCTGGCAGATGTAGACTACTTTGTCCGCCTGCCAAACGGAAAAATTGCGATTCTGGAAATCAAGACGACCAACTACAATGCGAAAGATCACTGGTGGAAGGACGGCGAGGAATGCGTTCCTGTCTACTACGAAACACAGGGACGGCACTACATGACCGTTATGGACATCGACGAAATCTTCTATTGCTGCCTGTATGGCAACAACGAGGACGAAGTCATTATCCGCCACCTGTACCGCGACCGGGAGTACGAACAGGAGATGATTTATCTGGAACGCGAGTTCTGGCACAATCACATCCTGACCCGCATCCCGCCGCCCTACACCGAAGACGGAAGCCTGATCCTCGAAAGTCTGCGCCGCCGCTTGGGTGCTGCGGACAAGACCATTCCTGCCATCCAGCTGGACAGTGACTTGTCTGCCGTCATGCTACGGTATCTCCGCTTACAGGAGCAAAGGCAGCAGGTGGAAACACGGGTCAAAACACTGGACGCAGAAATGCAGCAACTGAAAGGCCAAATGGTTGCCAAACTCAATGGCAGCTGCATGGCGATGGGGGAGTACGGCGGTACACAGTACACAATCAGCTACAACTCCGTCAGCCGGACAGGCATCACGAAAGACAATCTCCAAAAGATGAAACTGCTGCACCCCGACATTTACGATGAGTACGTTACGGTATCGGAATCGCGGCGGTTCTGCATCAAGGCAAAAGCGGCGGATGAAGCCGCCTGACAAAGAAGGGAGCGCGCCTATGCACGACAGTGAACAGGAACACAGCGGCATTACCGGCTGCCGTGTCACCTACGAATCTACGATTTTTTACAATGAAGCAAACAAATTCTCCATCATCGTTGTCAAAACCAGTGACCCGCGCATCCCGCCGCAGGCTTGCAGCGGTCGCTACTACGGCGACCGTATGCTGCGCTTTACGGCAGTGGGGTACGAACTGCCCCGCACCAAGGCGGTGGAGCTGGAACTGGACGGCGAGTGGGTCGAGAGCAAGTACGGCTATCAGCTGCAAGTCGAGCAGTGGCAGGAAATCGTTCCGCAGACAGCGGACGGTCTGCTGGCTTACTTGGGTTCGGGGCTTATCAAGGGCATCGGTCCCAAGACGGCAGAGGACATTGTTGCCACGTTCGGACCGGACACCCTGAATATCCTTGACAACGAACCGGAAAAGCTGCTGCAAATCCGCGGCATCACCGAGGGAAAACTCAAGGATATTGAGGAATCCTACGCCGAGAGCCGTGTCCTGCGCAACCTTATGAGCCTTTTGGGAGCGTTCAAAATTACGCCCGCCACGGCGCTGAAAATTTATCAGAACTTTGGTCCGGCGTGTGTGGACATCCTCAAAAAATGCCCGTATGATCTGTGCCAGATTTCCGGGTTCGGATTCAAGCGTGTGGATGGCATCGTCCGTAAGACGGATAACCGCCTGCACAGCGCCGAGCGCATCAAGGGCGCGGTGCTGTACACGCTGGAGGATGCCCGCAGCAAATCGGGACATTTGTTTCTGCCATCGGAAGATTTAGTAAAGGAAACACTTCTACTGCTCAACGCACCTATTCCCATCCCGGAACAGCGCGTCCGCGGCGAGGAAGTGCAGGAAACCCTGCGGCAGATGATTCTGCACGGCGCAGTGGTCGCCTACAAGCAGTACCTGTACAGCCCGCGTGTGTTCGGGCAGGAGGATGACACCGCCCGCATGATTGCCGAGCGGCTTGCCAACATCAGTGTGGTCGAGAATATCGAATCTGCGCTGGAATCGGTGCGCGAAAGCCTGGGCATTACGCTTTCCCAAAAACAAGAGCAGGCGGTGCGCACGGCATTTCAGCATGGGCTGACGATTATCACCGGCTCACCCGGCACCGGAAAAACCACCGTGTTAAAGGCCATCATCGAGGTGTTCAAAAACCTGCACCCGAAAGGAAAGTTCGCCCTTATGGCTCCCACAGGGCGCGCCAGCCGCCGTATGGCGGAAAGCACCGGCGTAGACGAAGCCCGCACGCTGCACAGCGCACTGGGACTTGGCACCGGGGAAGAAGTGGGCGATGGCGAGCGCGTTCACTTTGTGGATGCCGACCTCGCCATTGTGGACGAGTTTTCTATGGTGGATATGTGGCTGGCACAGCAGCTTTTCAAGCGTGTCGGTCAGCACACGCGGGTCGTTCTTGTAGGTGACCCGAACCAGCTGCCCAGTGTGGGCGCCGGTAACGTGTTCTACGAGCTGATCCACAGCGGAATGGTTCCTGTCACGGTGCTGGATTGGATCTTCCGCCAGTCGAAAGACGGATTGATTGCCTACAACGCAAAGTTCATCAACGAGGGCAACACCAAGCTGTACTACGGCAATGATTTTGTGTTCGTGGACAGCCCGACGCAAATCGAGACGGCGCGGCGCATCCAAGATATTTACTGCAAAGAAGCCTCCGAGCGTGGCATTGAGAATGTGCAGATCCTTTCGCCGTTCCGCGAAAAAGGGGAGGCGGCATCCGAACAGCTTAACCGGGCCATCAGGGAACGGGTCAATTCGTTCCGTTCGACCGAGGAAGAAGTGAAGATTGGAAGCCGTATCTTCCGTGTCCATGACCGTGTTATGCAGACAAAGAACACCGAGAAAGTGTCCAACGGTGACCTCGGTTTTATTACCGGGATTACCACGAACAGCAAAGGCGAACGGCTTGTGCAGATGGATTTTGGGGGCGACCGCAAGTTGACTTACACGCCGGAACAGCTGGCACACGTTGACTTTGCTTATGCTACTACGATCCATAAAGCGATGGGGTCAGAGTTTGAAACGGTCATTATCCCCATCGTCAAGGCACACACAATTATGCTGTATCGCAATTTATTGTATACAGCCGTGACCCGCGCCAAGAAAAAGGTCATCCTTGTGGGGCATAAGCCAATCCTGTTTATGGCGGTTCACCGCGCCGATATCAGCAAGCGCAACACCATGCTGGGTGAGCGCATCCGCCTGTACTGCAAGGCATACCACACCGAACGAAACGCACTGCCGGAACTGCAACAGGCCGGCTGAATACAAAATTGAAGGGAGAAATCACCCATGAAAGGAAATCAAGAACCTATGCTGTACACCACCAACGCTACTGTGGCATCTTTAAACCATGTACCCGGCTTTGACCCGCTGAAATTTCTGCGCCGCACAGCTTCCCGCAAAACCGGGGAGGACGTGATGCGCCTTGACCTGCGGTACAAAAAGCTGTGGTTCCGGCTGGCTTGCCCCACGGGGCGGCTGAAGCTCAACGCCCTGCGCATCACCGAAAAAATGGCAATTTTTGAAGCCAAGGTCTACCGTGACCGCGAGGATGCCGAGCCGCTGAGCAGCTACGTTGCCAACTGCACACTGGACACAACGCCCGATGGGCTGTATGTGGAGGCTGCGCAGGAGGAAGCGCTGGATACGGCGCTCTCCAATGCGGGCTTCGGCATCCAGTTTGCTGACGTGGGCAGTGAATCCGAGGAATACGGCAGCGAGGTGCCGATGGGAACAAAAGCGGAGGTTGCAAAGCCTGTGCAGACGAAGGTAGAAGTTGCAGAACCTGCGCAGAAGCAGCCAGAAGCCGTGAAAGCCACCCCGCAGGATCCCGCCAAGGCTGACCCGCTGGACGCCATCATGGCGGACGATATGCCTGTTCCCGAACAGGTCACGGCAGAGGTCATCGAGAAACCCAAGACTGTCAAACTGGAATCCGTGCAGCCCGCGCAGACCCCGATAGAACCGACGCAGAATGTCATTGTGCTGGAACAGGAACCGCCCGCCGCTGCATATACCCAAAGCAGTCCGGTGGAGAAAATCCGCCGCCAGATGACCTACGAGCAGGCGCAAAACGTCATCGTAGACTGCGGCACCTGCAAGGGCTGGACGTTGGCACAGGTGGCTGACCGCCGCCCTGCCAGCCTGCGCTGGTATGTGAAAGGCTATCAGGGAGAAAACAACATTCTCCGCGCGGCGGCCGCCATTATATGGGACAGCTTGCAGGAGAAACAGGCGGGATAACCGGGAAGGAGGCCGTTTCGTATGACCTCATCTTCCGATACGTTCCCGTTTGGCATTGCCGATGTGGTAGAACTGCTGGGGCTTACCGTCCGCCGCCGTCTGCCGTCGAGCCTGTACCTGAACTGCCCCTTTTGCGGGGATCTGCGCGGGCGGCTCAATGTCAACACGGACAAAAATGTCTGGCGCTGCAACCGCTGCGGCGCGGCGGGCGGTATGCTGGCACTGTATGCCCGCTATAACTGCACCGGCAATGCCGATGCCTACCGCGAGATTTGCGAAGCACTGGGGCGGTATACGCCCCGGCCAAGGGTAAATGACTGCATCGGGGTAAAGCCGGAACAAAACATCCGTGCCACCCCGCAGGAGATCCATCAGACCTACTCGCTGCTGCTCTCCATGCTGCCGCTGACACCCACGCACAAGGCGCATCTGCTGTCGCCGCGGCGCGGGCTGACCGAGGAACAGATTGCAAGGTTCGGGTTCAAATCGACCCCGCCTGCGTTTCTGTGCCGCAGTTATGCCGAGCGTCTGCGGCGGCATGGCTGCACCTTGCAGGGTGTGCCGGGCTTCTATCAAGACGATGCCGGGCGGTGGACGATCAACTTCGGCAGCCGCACGGCGGGCATCCTGCTCCCGGCTGTCGGTATGGATGGTCTTATTTGCGGTATGCAGATACGGCTGGACACGCCGCTACGCCGCAGGGATGACCCACCGGGCAAAAGCGGGGCGAAGTATATATGGCTGTCTTCTATCGGCAAGCCGCATGGCGTGACCTCCGGCAGCCCGCTGCATTTTGTGGGCGAGCCGTTTGCCAAGACCGTATATGTGACGGAAGGGCTGCTCAAAGCCGATATTGCCTACTGCCTGACAGGACGCTCGTTTGTTGCTGTGGCAGGGGTGAACAGCTTGAACGGCTTGGAATCCGCACTGCGCTGCATGGCACAGAACGGCACCAAGCTGGTCGTGGAAGCCTATGACATGGACAAGTTAGAAAATGAATATGTGGCATCTGCCGCCGAAAAGGTTCAGCAGATTGCCCGCGTAGCCGGGCTGCAAAGCACAAGCCTTGTCTGGAATACTGCCTACAAGGGCATAGACGACTGGCAGCTTGCTTTGCGGCAGGAAGAAGCAAAAGAAAAAGCGGCCTGATGCCGCGCAAAGTTATGGCAGAGAGCTACCGTTGGGCAGCTCTCTGCCTTTTTTAGAAAGGACAGAACAATGGGTATACTCTCTGAAATGGATATGATGAACCGCGATGTTGAGGACGATGCTTTTGAGGTATCCTCGGACAGTGAAACCGTAGATTTTTTCAGCGAAGAATTTGAGTCGGTTGAACCCCAAAAGCCGACCCGCAAGCGGAGGATGCGGAAGAAGCCCGCAAAAAGGCTGAATTTGATGCCGCCGAAGCCAAGCGCAAAGCCGAATGGGAGACAAAACAGGCACAGAAGAAACTGCGGGAGCAGCAGGAGATGGACCGTCTTGCCGCTATGTCGGATGATGACGTGATGCAGGCATCCATGAGCCGCGTTTCGCAGGATACCGAGCGCCTGACCCGCCGCAATATGAAACTTTGCGTTATGGAAGACGTGCAGACCGAATGTCTGGCTGACCCCGCCTTTGCCAGGCTTGTGATGAACCCCAAGAAAAAGATGCTGAACTGCTTCCACTACATCAACCGCAAGGCGCGGGAGTATTTGGAACAGGAAATGAGGGACAACGACGAAAAGCCTATGGGCGGTGGTTTCGGCGGCGATGTGCCGGACGAACTCTGCTATCAGTGGGCGCAGGAGTATTTCCGTGATGCCGATGCCAAGGAGGACGCTGAACCGGAAGAAATGTTTATTCCCAAAACTTACAGTGGGAAAGCGCCCAAGGCAGGCAAAAAGGAAAAGCCTAAAAAGGCAGCGCCCAAGCCTGCCCCGAAACCTGCGGACGAAGAACAACTCACCTTTGGAGACTTTGGCACAGAGGAGGCAGCAGGATGAAACTGGACAAACGAGCCTGCCGCCATGCGAGCAATGTTCCGCTGCACATCAGCCTGAATGCCGGGGTGCTGTACACGAATCGGGTGAAATACCTTGTCACCGCCGCTGTCAAGCTGCTCGGCGGGCATAGGGTGCTGGCAGTTTACTTCTATGAGTGCGAACGACTGAAGGCAAATGACCGTATGCCGAAGTGGGTCGTGTTTCAGGGCAAGGATACCTTTGCCACGCTGGAACGCGATGCCGCAGGGAACGTCAAATGGCGGGATGCCATGCTGACGAATCTGACGGGATATTATAGTGGTTCATTCCTGCCTGCCTGTGTGTTTTACAAAAAAACAGAATGTCATACGATTGCAAGGTACATCCATGTTGAAGCAAATCCGGCATTAGTACTGACGCATTTGGATAGATACCAACAGGATATCCGTGACCGACAGGCGAAAATCCGCCGTTACAAGCGTGATACTGTAGTTCGGGACAAAATGCGCCGTGTGCCGCAAACGCCCGCAAACCTGAAACGCTGGGCGGATAAGCACATTATGCCGCACTATTTGTTCTATAACTACAATAACGGTCGCTCAAGAACACAAGCCCGCTGCACCTATTGCGAGAAATTTTCCGTAATCGAAAGACCAAAAAACAACGATGTTTTGCGCTGCCCAAAGTGCGGACAGAAAGTCATAGCCAAGGCGCAGGGGAAAAGAGCCGCCTACCATGAGGACAGGGAAACATGTCAGGTGATCCGACAAATCAGCCCGCAGGAGCTTGTGGTGCGTACCTATAAGCTGTACTGGTCTTATGCCAAAGGAAGGGATAGCATCAGAAAATCCGCGTATGAAGTCATGCGCATATTTGTCCGCAGTGATAACGGCAAGGACGCAACCATGGAGCCTTACTATTATGACAGCGGGTATGACAGCGTGACCCACTGGCGGTACGGTTATCATCCGGGGGCGCTGTTCGGAATGGCGTGCTTCAGTTCGGAAGAAACCGGCACGGTATATCTTCCGGGGCTTGAAAAGACCCTGCACGGTACACCTTGGGAATACTGCGCATTACGCCAATTCTACGAGCAGACGGGCATCCCGATGCAGGTCAGCTATTATCTGAAAATGTACTTGCGGCATCCGCTTTTGATCGAACGACTGACGAAAGCGGGCTTTGAGAACATTGCTGCAGATGTTATATACCGCGACGGGTTCAGTGATGCGCTGGATGAGATGCAGACAAAAATGCACCGTATCCTGCGCGTGGAAAAACAGGACGTATCTGTACTGCAGGAGCAAAAAGCAGGGGTGCCGCTGCTGAAAAAGTATCAGGCGTATGTGGCAATCCATCTGCGCGGAAGAGGTGTGCTGTTTCAGTGGCAGCTTCACCATAAGGTCTCGGAGATTCCTGCGGATATATTCCAATACTTGACAGCAGAAAAGTTTATGCACTATATGGAAGCCCAATTCCCAATCTATTGGGAAAAGCGCCCGGCGAATGTGTACCGGGATCCGACGATGGAAACGCTGGTAATAACCTATGTGGATTACCTGCATATGTGCCGTAGGCAAGCCTATGACATGAAGGAAAAGTCGGTGCTGTTCCCCAAAAACTGCGCGGCTGCGCACGACCGAGAAGCAGAGCGCATCCAAAAAATCAACGATGCGCAGAAAAACAAGGCGTTCGGCATAGCCTACGCAGGCTTTGCGCGTAAAGCTGCGCTTTCCAATGAGGAACTGCAAATCGTCTGCCCGAAGCGAGCCAACGACCTTGTTGCCGAGGGAAGGGCGCTGCACCACTGCGTTGGCAGCTATATTGACCGCGTGGCAGAGGGAAGATGCCTGATCGTATTTGTCCGCCGCGTGGAAGAACCGAAAAAGCCGTATGTGACCGTAGAGGTGCGCGACGGAAAAATCGCGCAAATCCACGGCGACCACGACAGTAACCCTACGGAAGAAGTGAAAAAGTTTGTTGACCTGTGGAGCCGCAAGGTATTGCCGATGGCTTTGCGGGCAGCCTGAGAAAGGAAGTACTTACCCATATGAAGCGAATCGGGAATCTTGCCATCGTCTGCGCCCAGCGTAAGGATGTGACCCTGCGCATTGAGCAGGGGAGAGTGATGGTCTTGCTGGACGGCACTTATGAGCCGACAGCGTTTTCTGCCGACTGGGATGACGATGAAACCATCCTGTCGGTAATCCATGAACTGAACTTCGGCCAATGCGCCCCCAAAAGCCAATGAGAACCGAAGAATGGCAGGAAAAAGCCGTTTTCATAGCCAAGCTACGGGAACTGACAGAACGCTTGAACCGCTACCGTGCGGCGTATGCAGCCCACACGCCGTTGGTAAACGATGAAATCTATGATATTCTGTTCAGTGACTTACAGACACTGGAAAGCTGGCTGGGGCTGAGAATGAAGTACTCTCCCACCAAAAAAGACAAGCACCTGATGTGAGAAAGCCTCCAATCTATGCGGTATTGTGCATAGGTTGGAGGCTTTTGTTTGGGAGAAAGAGTATTGCTTTTTCATTTAGGTACTTGCTTTTCTATAGAGTTGATGCTATAATAATGTTGAAATGAAATTCAATGAATTGCAATTCAACAATTTTGGAGGCACGATATGTTTATTGGCCGTGAGAAAGAGCTGGCGCTCCTACAGCAAGACTATATTGGAAAAGCAGTGATGGTCTATGGCAAACGTCGAGTTGGCAAGACCACCCTGATTCAGAAAGCACTGAAATCGAGCAGCTATCGAACGGTCTACTTTGAGTGCCTGAAAGGTACAATGCAAGATAACATCAACGGGCTTGTACAGGAACTTGTTCGGGCGAAGCTCCTGCCTGTGCCATTGAATTTTGGTACCTTACAGGATGTGTTCGCGTATCTGAATGCTCTGCCGGAGAAAATCGTTGTCATTATTGATGAGTATCCCTATCTCAAAGCAATGAACGATTCCGCGACTGTCGATTCCGTATTCCAGAGCATCATTGACAATCGTTTGGTCAATGTGGAACTCATTCTCTCCGGTTCCCATATTGGTATGATGAAGGACACGTTGCAGGAAAAAAATGCCCTGTATGGCCGTTTTGCCGTAACGATCAAGCTCAATGAGCTGAACTATCTGGAAGCTGCAAAATTCTATCCCGACAAGCCCCCCTATGATAAAGCGGCGCACTATGCCGTCTTTGGTGGATCACCTTTTGTTAATCAAGCGCTGCAACCTGCGGCTACAATTCGGGAAAATATTATCAGTACGATTCTCAACCCTATGAGTGCTGTCTATCTCTATGCCAACCAACTGCTGTTGTCGGATTATTCTGTCAAAATCAATGCCGAGCGGATCTTCTCGGTTATTGGAAACGGGAAGAAGAGGTATACAGAAATTGAAGATAAGCTGGATGTCAAAAAGACCGGCAACCTCTCTAAACAAATAAAATCGCTGATTGACCTTGAAATCATCGCACGCAATAGCCCTATCAACAAGATTGGCGATAATAAAAAGTCTACTTTTGAAATCAACGACAATCTGCTGCGGTTTTACTTTACCTTTATCTATAAGAACGCCAGTGCCCTGCAAGTCTTGGGGGCCGAAGCATTCTATGATGAGTATATAGCGCCAGCCTTGACGGATTTTATCTCTCGCCGATTTGAGGGTATCTGCCGCGACTATTTCAGCCTTCAGGTTCGTTCCGGTAAAATGAAGGGGGTACGCAATATTGGCAGCTATTACTATGACGACCCCGCCCATCGAAAGAATGGTGAGTTTGATGTCGCCCTGGAATTTGCAGACGGATATGAGATTTACGAAGCAAAATATTATGCCCAGCCGATGCCCCTTGATGAAATTCATCGTGAGGTTCAGCAAGTGGAAGAAATCAAAGAACTCACGGTCAAGCAAATTGGTTTCATAGCCATCAATGGATTTGTAGAGAGGGAAGAACCTTACTTTTACCTGGACGGAAACAATATTTTTGCAAACGAATAAGTACCATATGGTAAATATAGCGCAGAACAATCAATCGAAGGAAACCTGACAGCAAAAACTATAACAAACACATTGGAGAGGCAACCGTTTATGAAAAGCAGAAGAAAGCATAGCTTCCAGTTTATGACTATACTATATTTTATGATAGTATTTAGTATGTGTGTATCTCGTTTTAACGTGATTATGACAATTATGGGTGGTCAACTAACACGGGTGGAAGAAATTAATCTACTGCCGTTCCATAGTGTTAGAGAGAACTTGCAATATGGTCGCAATCCTATTTCATGGGATATGCTTTATAATATGGTAATGTTTGTACCGTTTGGAATAATTTACTGCTATTACCAGAAGCATTTTCGCGTATATAAGGCAGTTGGAATGTCATGCTTGACAACATTCTTCATAGAAAGTGCGCAGTTCATTCTAAAAACCGGTGTCGTAGATATAGATGATTTTATTGTAAACACATTGGGAAGTTTGATGGGAATTATGGCGTATGTTATTCTACAACAGATATCCTTCAAAAATCAAAAGTTTGAGATTCACGAATTGATTGATATAAGTGCGACAATGCTTCCGCCGATGTTTATTGCCTTCGTTGCGGAAATGTTTCTGGGAGATGGCTCACTAAAATTGTTGCCAGTTCACGGTGCAGTGTTACTGTGCTATGGAATTTTTGTCTACGCATTTTTAATAAGGGATTTTACCCGCAAAGCAAAAGTTTATTATCTGGTATGTTATGTGGGAATCTTTTGTTTAAGTCGGGTATTACTGTAGAAACAATAGAAAAATAGAATTTTGACCAAATCATAGAACCGCAAACCGGAAAAATAAAGTACATAGGCTGTTTTTTAGTAGGTGCCTCGAAATATCCTCAGCAGCAAATTGACGTTTTCCGCAAATTATGGTATTATATTCTTGTATGTGATTTATGTGTCCTGCAAAGCAATTTGCACCGACACACGTTGTTATTTTTGTACTTTGTGCCTGCAATGCTGTAGATTGTTTGATCTGCGTATTGTGGGCACTTTTATTATCTGTGGGGATTTGTCCCGCATAAAGCGAGAATGACTTTTGTACTGCTTTTGGCAGTGAAAAAGTTGTTCTCGCTTTTTGTTTTGGTTTGGCGCCGTCCGGCGTTAAAAATAAAAAATCAGGAAAGGTGAGATCACAATGATGGACGAACTCAAACAGCAATTTTACGAGGTCATGCACAAGTATCAAAAGCCGTTTTCGGAAGAAGGCGTCACGGCAAACCTTACACAATGGTACGAACAGAAGCAAGGGCTTTTGCAGCTTCTGCGCAGGCACCAGCTATGGAACGAGAAGGAACTGGCAATCGTGTTCCGGGTGGAGGAACGCCGAGAAATCGACCGTATCACTGTAGATGAAACGCGCGCCGCTATACTGGAACTGGGCCGCAGGGCCTGCGCCGATGATACTGTGTACGAAAACTTTGAAACAGCCCTGCGTGCGGCAACCGCGGACTATGCCCGGATACCGAACGAGTACCGCTTGGACACGATCAGGCAGTACAGCGGCATCAAGTGCGCACCGGGGCAAAAGGCGAGCCGTATCATCAATCGGCTCTGCCTGAAATTCCATCTTGACCGGATTGAGGAAGAAACCGAAGCAGGTGAGCCGGACAACCGTTATGTGCGCACAGTCAAACCATACAATGCACTGTTTGCACGGCTGGCCGATGCTCTGAACCCGGCACATATCGAAAAAACTGCAGTGCTGTCAATCCACCCCTGCGATTTCCTCGAAATGTCCAACCGCGACAACACTTGGAGTTCCTGCCATTGCTTAGAAGGCGGTGGTTATCGCGGCGGCTGCCAGTCCTACATGGGCGATGCCGTCAGCATGATTTTCTTCACGGTCAGTGACGAGTACACGCAGGACTTCCATACAGCCCCGCGCATTACGCGAGAAATTTTCTGCTATAAGAACAATATGCTGTTGCAATCCCGTCTGTATCCTACAGATTTGGAGGACCAAAAGACATTGTATCGCAGCATCGTCCAGCAGGCAATCGCAACATGCCTTGACAAGCCGAACCTATGGTCGATCAAGCGTGGAAAAGAAACCGAACCTTACTGCGAATCTGCGGCAGACAGCAACCATTATCCAGACTATGAGTATGGCTATGCGGTTGTCTCTCTACTGAAAGGGGAGTCCGACTATGGCAAAATGACGATTGGCTCCGTGGCCCGCTGCGTCTGCTGCGGCGGCGAACAGAAGAACCATCGTTCCATACGCTGTGCAGAGTGCGGCAATATGTATGTCTGCAAAGGCTGTGGTAAAACAGTACATGGATATGGCCGCTATATTGATAATCACTTCTATTGCGATGAGTGCAGCTATGAATGTACGGTATGCAGAGAAAAGTTTATCGGTATGCCGCGCATCGGAATCGCCCGATCCGGCGAGCAACGCGGGATTTGCCCTGCCTGCTATGCGCAGGTAGTTGATGTATGCGGAAACTGCACAATCCATAGTGACTGCCTTTCCATCGGTGCCAATCGCTTCTGCCCGAACCAGATGAGCGGCCTTGCCGCATAAAGGAGGAATCCATGCAAGAATTGACGTTTGAAACCATTCTGCGTCTGCCGCAGATGGAATTGAAAAAGAGGTTAAAAGCCGAGCTGAAAAGCAGGGGTTACCCCGTTACCGATAAGCCCGGCTACCTGTATGCCGAGGGAACGATTCCTGTCTTGCTGGTGGCCCACATGGACACGGTTCACCGTCAGCCTGTCGAACAGGTATGCTATTCGGCAGACGGGGTTGTAGCCATGTCACCGCAGGGAATCGGCGGCGATGACCGATGCGGGGTCTGGATGATTTTACAGATCCTGCGTACAACAAAATGTCATGTGGTGTTCTGTGAGGATGAAGAAGTCGGCTGTGTAGGTGCAAAGAAATTCACAAGCGGCTCTTTACGGCCACAGGTAAACTACATCGTAGAGCTTGACCGCCGGGGTAGTAATGATGCCGTGTTTTACCGCTGCGATAACCCGGAGTTTGAGGAATTTGTTACCTCGTTCGGCTTTGAGACAGCTAGTGGCTCGTGCAGTGATATATCCTACATTGCGCCGTATCTGGAAACGGCTGCAGTCAATATCAGCTGCGGTTACTACTGCGAGCATCAACGGCACGAGTACATCTGCTTAGAGGAAATGGAGCTTAATGCCGCCCGTGTGGCGCAGATGGTAACGCAGCAGACAGAACACTTTGAATATAAGGAACAGCAGGACAGCTTCTTTGGCGGGCGAGTCTACCAGTATTCTATGTGGGATACTGCTTCTGAGCGTGATACCTACAAGTGGCTTTCACCGCTGCCGAAAGAAGCAAAAATTAAGCTGGGAACAGCGGAACTTATCATGCCTCATGCCAAGATTGACCGGCAGGGGAAGGTACATCGCTATGTTCCTAAATTGAAAGCAGCCGTCTTGACAGAAAACGCCATAGCAGTGATGCCGGACGGTAAGAAAGTAAGATATGATTCCCCAAAGGCCAAGTGCCAGAAAGTGATGCCCCTGTCAAGGGCGTTGGAAATACTGAATACAATATAAACACAGCCCCTTCCGCTGATGCAATTTCAGCAGAAGGGGCTATTACTTTAATTGTATTGAAATTTCCCCGGCGGATCACCCAAATTACCGATTCCAGATGTTGTTTTCGAGATCAACAAGCCGTTTCTTATACTCGTCCATCCGCTGATCAGCTTTGCCGTCATCATCGGGAAAGCTGACAAGGTAGCCGGTGTCCGTGTCATGGAAGCCGATTTCGCCGGTAAGGCCGCATATATCGGAAACTTTCAGCAAGGTATGAAAATCATACTGCATAGCACTGATTTCAAGCGTTTTGTTCATGGCGGACTCCTGTGTTTTTACTTACTTTGCCCATTATAGCGCACCCGCCGGGGAAATGCAAACAAATAAATAATGCGTATCATTGCGTATAGCGGATGTTGGTGTACTGGTGGTGGTCATAACCGTGGTTCTGCCATACGCTGGGCACCGGGATGGTATCAAAAGCGGAGGCGTCACAGCCTACCGCGTAGAAAGCATCCTGCAAGCCATAAATGCTGGCGTAGTACCGAAACTTCCAACTGACGTTCAAAAGCTGGAAGCGGTCCAAGGTCGCGCGGTGATCGACCAAGGCATCGCTGCGCCGCGATGCCGGAATGTAATAGGCACGATTCGGCATGGTACCCACATACAGTGTGTGCGGGTCCTCGTAATAGTGCGGAATAATCATCCATTCTCCTCCTGTGATTTATACAGTTCTGCTTGCGTTTCGTCTGAAATTATTATACAATTTCCATATACAATAAAACATAAACGGTATTGCACTAAACATGCACAAAATCAATGGCTTTTTGTAAAGTGAAGGTAAAATGGACGAAGCACCTAGCAATATTCACAAAAGCAGGAGGGAATTTTTGTGTACATTAACGCTGGATATCTGAACAATTCCCGTACAGATTTCAAAGACAACACCACGCCGTTGGTGGTGGGCAGCTGTGGCACCTACCGGCTGAAAACGCGCCCTAAACTACCGACTTACTGGCAGAAAGGGCGCAGGAATTACCAGATTTTATATGTGGCAAACGGCAAGACGCATTTCTGGTTTGACGGCAGGGAAGAAATCGTCAGCGCGGGCCATATGGTGCTGTACAAGCCGGAAGAAATCCAAAAATATGTATATTATCTGGAAGATAACCCGGAAGTTTTCTGGATTCACTTCACAGGCAGCGATGTAAAGAACATACTGGCGTATCACGGCATCTCGCTCGATGAGCATGTGTTCTACTGCGGTGTGCTGCCGGATTACAAGGCGTTGTTCCGCAAAATCATTCAGGAGTTGCAGCTGTGCCGCTATGGGTACGAGGACTATATTGCATCGCTGTTCAACGATATTCTGCTGTTGGTGGACCGCCAACAGCATGAACAAAAAAACCACCGGCAACGTCCAAGAGCAAATTGAACGCGCGGCGGCTTACTTCAACGAGAACTATAACACAAAGATAAGTATAGACGATTATGCGGAATCCCTGCACATCAGCACCAACTGGTTTATACACAATTTCAAACAGTACGCCGGTATGTCCCCGGCCCAGTACATCCTCTCCTTGCGCATGGTCAACGCCCAAAGCCTGTTGGAGCGGACGACCTACAACATCAAGGAAATTTCCGAAATCGTAGGGTATGAGAACCCGCTGTATTTCAGCAGGGTGTTTAAGAAGGAGATAGGGAAGTCACCGGCGCAGTATAGGAAAGAGCGGACAACGGAGGAAACTGTGTGAGAAGTATAGACTAAAAAGCACTTGTAGTTCCTGAAATGATATGGGAGGAATAATTCCTGTGAAAACAATAGAAGAAATTGATAATTATATAGAAGAACAGGACCAGAATGGTGCGCTGCTCGTTACGGGAAAATGGGGTAGCGGGAAGACATATCTAATACGTCAAATTGAGAGGAAGTTGAATCAAGAACCTAAATATTTGATGGCGGTTGTGTCGCTATTCGGAATCGAGGACACAAACACATTATCAAAAAAGGTAAAGGAAGCTGTGGCATATGCCCAGACATTCAATAAAGCAGAAAAATCGGGGATAGGACATATTGCAAAAGGTGTCAATACCGTAAAACAGCTTTCAGAAAAGGCAGCGGCTTTTGGTGAACTGTTTGACTTTGGAAAAATCAAAAAGATAGCAAAAAGTGCGAATATGTTGCTGTCCATTGATATCCATGATTTTTTACCGATTGAGAAAGAAGTCTATTGTATAGTTGCAGGGGAAGAGCAGCCTGTTAAAAAGAAATTGGTTTTAGTATTTGACGATTTTGAGCGATGTAAAATCGGTGTAATTGATTTATTGGGAATTATAAATACCTATGTAGAAGACAAAAGAATTAAGACAATAGTAATTGCATCGGAAGATAATATAGAAGATGAGGAAAATTACAAAACTTTTAAGGAAAAAGTTGTAGAGCGAACAGTCAAGTTGGACGTGGAGTATCGAAGAATCCAACAGGAAATGATTGAAGACTACAAGACAGAAACAATTGAATACAAGGAATTCTTGAAAAAAGAAAGCCCAAAGCTATTCCAAGTATTTGAAGAAAGCGGGAGTCGCAATCTCAGAACATTCAAATCATGTTTGATAGATTTTGAACGTGTGTATGGGTTATGGCACAGCCTAAAACTTCCTACTGATGGTATGGGAGAGGCACTATATGTGTTTGCCGCGTACCTTTTCGAAGTGAAGGGTGGAAACTACAAAAAAATGGATGAATATGATGAATACCATTTTAATTTTTTGGAAGAAAAAGCAGAGGATAAAAAACGGAATCCCCCTCGATGGCAAACAACACAAGATGGTGAAAATAGTAAGTATAAAAGATATAATGCACAATATCGAATTCAACCGCTTATTCGTTGGATGATTGAAGGCGAGTGGAATGAACAGCGCATAAAAGCCGCTTTGACTCAACGCTTTTCAGTAAAAGAAACTGCACCGGAGCGGGAAGTTCTCGATAAGGCTTTCTGGGAGTTGAGCCAAGAGATTATTGACCGGGGGCTGCCACAAGTATTACAGCAGGCATATGATGGAAAGCTAACAACGGATGATTATGTGGCTCTTTTAGGAAGGCTTGATGATTTCCGGAAAATAGGTGTTCCTATACAGTGTGACGTTGATGATGCAAGATTGCTTCAGGGATTCCATAATAGAAAAGCTAAAATTATAAAGGGAGATATTTGTGAAGAACGTGGACACCGAAGACTTATGAGAGACGAAGGCGAAACTAAATTGACGCCACAAGAACAATCGCTCAATGAGGAAATAGAGAAGTTGCAAGATCAGTGGCCATACTTAATGAACGAGATTTTCTTTATAGATTACTTAAAGAACCCAACATACGAAAGAGGTCTCGCAGCGAAATCTAAAATACTTGTATGCTTTAATGACGAGCTACTTGCCGCATTTCTCTCTGCGTACAAAAAAGCAAATATATCGGAACAGCAAGAAATGCTAACTATATTAAAAGAAATATCTTTTAGGGGTGGCGCAGTAGAACGTGACGAGACGGATACAGAAGTCACAAGGAAAAACCTTGAAAAGTTGGAAAATGCTCTGAATTCAGAGGTTGAGCACACGTCCGATGCCGTAAAAAAGTTCTATGCAAACAGACATTTGGAGACTGTAAAGCAAATCAGACAAAAGTTCTTGAACACAAGGGAAATGTAACAACAAGAACAAAAGAAAGAACGAAGTTAGTGTCATATATCGAGTGCGATACAAACAAATCCCCAAGGCGGCATACGTCACCTTGGGGATTGTTGTTATTTAGTGCCTATTTACCGATTCAGAAAGATCCTCGCTGCACTAGGGTCTGGAATCTCCCAGTTGACGTACAAATCATTCAACGGACAGGCGTGGGGGTCGCGGATATGCTCGTCGATCCAGCCTTTGTATAGTTCACAGAAGTTGGCTTTCGTGAGGATGGCACGGCACTCGGACTTGTCCACGGTGGTGCTGAACAAGTATTCCACATCATGTACCGGCACGATTACCGGCGCGCCGGCCGTGTCAAAGGCACAGAGCAAATTCTTGCAGCTACGGCTCGCAGCACGCTGACAGTCGCCGCACTCGATGTAGATAGTGTTGCGCCAATCGCGACCTGTGGTGCGCAGGAACTTGCAAAGATGCGAATTGGTGGAAGTAAAACAGGAAACGGACAAAATATCACTCCATTCTTAAATTGTGCGCAGTGTAACAACTTGGCACAGTTTTTATAAAATGCTGCCGGTCTGCGGGAAAGTTTTCATAAGCGGCACGGGCGTATCGGTGCGCTCATCGTACATGGCAAGGTACCCCTCGGAAGATTTCTGCCAGCCGCCGTCCTGCCAGATGAATACAACAAGGGCATCGTTCATCTGCATGACTTTGAACGTGATACTCTCGGCAACCAGATAGCCGTTCGGGGCCAGTTCCTCCACCATCGTGTAGACATGTTCACTGGTGTCATCGGACAAAAGCAGCCGATTCTTGTGCGGGTCTTTGGCGGCGGAGCGCTCCGGCAGTACGCGAATGGCATGGTCGCCGTCCGTAGTTGTCCAGCGATCAATGGTCGTGCCATAGGCATCGCGAATCGTCAGGCGGGCATCTGCCAGCTTTGCGTTGGTGACAATATCGCGTTTCGTGAGAATCAGTGAATGTGCCGGGGCATCGTACATTGTGACTTTCTGAATCTCTCCGGTCTCCCGCACGGTGAAGTGTACTTCCTCGCTGAGCAGATACCCGGCCGGGGCAGCTGTCTCAGTCAGCGTATACTCACCGGGCTTCAGACGCTCGATACGGTGGGACTGGCCGTTGGTCTCCCACTCGGCAATGGTGTTGCCGCTGGCATCGGTGATTTTCAGCTTTGCACCGGGCAGTTCGCGACCGTCCGTCATGTCAGCCTTGGAAATTTCGACCTTGGTGAAGTCATCTTTCATCTCTACGCGCTGAATATCACCGGTGGGACCCACCTCAAAGGTGACGCTCTCGGCGCGGACATAGCCCTGCTCGGTGGGGGCCATCGTCTCGGTCAGGGTGTAAGTACCCATCGGGATGCGCTCCATATAATGGGGTGTTCCGTCCGTGAGCCATTCAGCCACAGTCTTGCCGTCTGCGTCCGTGATTTTCAGCTTTGCACCGCTGATTTCCTTGCCGGTGGCAATGTCGGTCTTGGAAATCTGCACTTTGGTGTAGTCGTCCTGAATGAAAACGTGCTGGACCTTGCCGCCATCCTCGACCATGAACTGAATGGCATTGGTGGGCACATACCCGGAATTATCAGGTACAAGGGTCTCCTCCAGCGTATATGTCTCGCCCGCAATCAACACAGCCTCCATGTAGTGCGGTGTCTTCTCGGACACCCACTCGTCCACAACATTGCCGTCTTTATCCAGCACGCGCAGCGTTGCACCGGGAATTTCCTCGTGCGTCGTAATATCGGCTTTGCTGATTTTTACGCGGGTCGGTGCATCCAGCATCGTTAAGGTCTGACTGAACCCATCGGAATCTTTCAGCAGAATCCAGCTTGCGGAGTAAGTGATTTTGGCATCGGCGGGCTTTTCTGTAACCTGCTTATCAGCAAAGAACGCGGGAGCCGCTGCGCTGTTCAGGTAAACTTTATCAAACGTCAAATCGGAAAAATCGCTCTCCCGCAGGCATTTGGTAATGGTGCGGTCGTTGGCAGCGTTGGTGAAATTCACCACCAGCGTACCGTTCACGCAGTACCAGTTGGCAATGACAACGCCGTCCGCATCGGGATTCTTGCCCAGAAGTTTATCCCAGAGAACGCGCAACTTGGCGGGAATTGTGGCAACCGTGTCATCGGAGAACGCAACGGGGGAGATAATGCTGCCGGATTGGTATTCAGCATCTTCAGTCTCGCGTAGTACCCAGATTGCAGTTTCCTGCAAATAGCCGTTGTCATCCGTTGCCTGTTCCAAACGGAACTGAATTGCGCGGGCGGTGGTGTAACCATCTGCCGGGCGCGTTTCTGTCAGTGTATAGATTCTGGAGGTGTCACGGTTTCCGGCAAGATCGTGAGAAAGGTGCAAACCGCGGATTACATGAGAGGTATCACTGCTTTCCCAGCTGTCAACAATATTTCCGTTCCAATCGGTCACAGTTAAGGTTGCGCCGGGCAGGGCAAAGGAATTTTCGGAATCGGAAAGGAATGCACGCTTGTCGATTTCAACGGTGGTTTGCTTATCGGAGTGCAGGCAGTCAACGACCTGCCATGCAATAAACTGGTTCTCGTAGGTGAACTCCACAGGAATCTTGCTTTGCTCAATCAGGTAGCCGTCCGGTACGCTGACTTCGCGCAGATAGTAGCGGCCGCTGTTGGTCGTCCAGTCGTGGGCATCGCTGCTGCCATAGTGTTCGCCGCGCAGGGGAACATCTACGTCAAAGTAGGCAAGGCCGTTTTCATCGGTGGTGGCGGTACCCAGCAGCGTATCGGCGGCTGCCAGCAGCTTACCGGAAATACTGTAAATGTCGTCTGCGGTATACAGTTCATAGACTGCCCCTGCGACCATCTTGGCATCAGCCGGGATGTCGGCGCGGTTGCTGCCGCCATTCAAAAGGTTGGCACAAGTCTTACAGCCGTCTGTATAGGGCGCTTCATCGGTCAAATCGCAGGTGTCGCGGTCCAACTTGTACAGCCCAACGCCGACTTTGCCCTCCTCAACCACAGGTAGCACGCGGGCGTTCTCAAAGACAAGGACCTGCTTTTCAATCTGCTCGGCGCTGGCGTTACCTACATTTATAATAGAGTAGTCGTAGACAACATCGCCGTCCTGCGTGTGGTCGATGATAGTTTTTGCAAGGACCAGATTGTTGTACTGGTTATCCCAGTCCAGCACCACCGTGTAGGTGTGGTCGGTGTGTACAAAGCCGTAGGGAGCCTGCACCTCGGAGATCGTGTAAGTACCCAGCGGCAGCGTGATGGTAACTTCGCCCTTGATGCCATCGTGGGTCACTTTCAAGAAATCATAGGTGGCAGATGTCCGTGTGGGGCCGAACCGGACTTCGTCCACCTGCCCATCTTCGGCAGTGGTAACGGTGGCAACAAGGTCGCCGTCTGCGTACCAGAGTGTGCCTTGATTGTCCGGCGTGGGAATGTCGCCCTGCGCGTGGATCTCATAGGTGGCATTGGCAAGATTGTCGGACTCGTACACGAATTGTCCGTTCTCGTACCCGGTTAGCACATTGCCGATTTTGCGGATCTTGATTTGCCCCAGTGTTTCGTGGTTATAGTAGTTTTCAGTGACAACATAGTCATCCATGCCATCGGCGCTGCCGCCGCTGACCTGATACACACGGTCCGAGGTCAGCTCAAACACGACATTGTACTGTCGGTTGTTGAAATACCCGCGCGGGCCTTCGATCTCAACGATGCGGTACTTGCCCAGCGGCAGTTTCTCCGGGGTCTTCATTTCGCCGTTGGAATCGGTATAGAAAGTGCTGGTCTTTGCCCAGGCATTGCCAGATTTCGGGTCGTTCATCTCCACAAGGGTTTCGTGGCCGTCCTCGGCAATATAGTAAAGGTTGAACGCGGTGTCGGCAATTTTGACAGGCTCGCCAGTTTCAATGTCGATTTTGACAAGCTGTAAGTAACCCTCCAACTCTTCGTCCAGAATGTTGTAGGTCATGTAGTTGCCGCTGGGCGTTGTGATGCTGCCGGCAGGCACAGTAAAGCTGCTCTGCGGGCTGGACGCATTGACAGTGACAAGGAACGGTTCGGCCTGAAAAACGTCTTTCGGCACTGTCGTTTCCACGACGATGTACTGACCGTAGGGAAGTCCCTTCACACGCAGAATGCCATCCTCGTTCGTGAAGATTTCGGACAGACGGTATTCCTGTGCATTGTTGGTCGGAACCCAGCCGAGGCCCTGCCCATTGGCAAAATCGCCGTCTGCGGTCAAGGTGGTGTTATAGCGGGTGACAGCGGCGGTGTCGCTCTCGTACATCGTGGCAACAGCCTGTTCCTCATCGGAAAAATCAAATTTCAGGGTGTCCTGATCGTAGCTGGATTTACGGTAGGCATCCAGAATGCTGGCGGCATCGTAGCTGCCATCGGCATTTTGAGTGAACTGGTCTGCCTTGCTCAGCAGCGATACACGGTACACTTTGAACCCGGCACCGCTCAGTTTGATGGCGGGCGAGGGCTGCCCGGTGGTGGACACCAGTTTTTGCAGGCTGAACCCGGATTTCAGCACTTCATCCTGCGTCTGGTCTTCAGTGCGGACAACGTAAGTGGATTCATCTGCATAAGTAAGGGATTGGTAGTGGTTGACTTCATCACAGAGATAGCCTTTCGCAAAGGACAGATAGTAACCGTCATAGGTTTTACTGCCGCCCAAGGCACGGCTCTCGGCAACAGCGGAATACTGATTGCGGTAGACATAGTCGGTGTACTCTGTGCCGTTGTTGGCAAGGGAGGCATAGCTGCCGGTAGGCTCCAGCTTTTTGTTGAGCAGGGGATACCGGCCGGAGAGGTAATACTGCCCATTGGAATCCATCGGGATTACGATACCGGTGGCGCGCTCCACAAGGTAGTAACGGCCTAAGTAGAGGTTGGTAAATGCCACCTTGCCGTCCTTGATGGCGGCGGAGGCTACAAGGTAATCCTTTTTCAGCACCGGGAGATAGTCGGACTTCCATGCACCGTTGGTGAGAACCGTGGTGTGCCAGATAGGTTGTCCGTTGGCATCGGTGATTTTGGAGTAATCCACCACACCCGAAACACCGTCTGGGTGCTCAATCGTGTCAGCGGCGTACAGATCGTACACAGCACCTTCCAGCGTGGTATCTCCGTTGCTGCCCGCAGCCAAATACCGCGCGGCGTCCAAGTCTACTTTTGTCAGCAGAATATTGCCGAGAACACGGTCGTTCTGCATCTTGTCGGCATTGGCGTGCATGGTGTAGGAATTTTCGTTGTTGGCGATTCCGGTGGGATCTGTGGCGTAGGTCTTATCTGCATTGCGGATGCCAAAGGTGATAGTGACCACACCCTCGCCGGTGTCGATGAGGGTACCGCCGCTGTTGGCCGTAGTAATGTCGGCGTTATAATCGGCGTTGCCCAGCCAAATCGTCTGACCGTCCAGCGCCTTGGTGATTTCAAAGGCATACGCCCGCTTGCCGAGAACAGAGCCTGCCGCGCTGGGAGTGTTCACATCCGTCCAATCACCGTAGTACCCGCTGGGTGCGCGGCTCTCCACGATGACGAACTTGCCCTCATTGCGCTGGGTGTAATAGATATTGTCAGAACCATTGGCATAATTGCTGTGGTTGATGACCTTGTAAGTGCCGTCCGCTTGGCGCTCGACTTTGTACCGGTTGTACCCGCCTGCCGGAATATAGCACTGCCGAACGGTGTCCCACTCGAAACCCTTAAACTCGGCATCGCCCTTGATGCGCTGCTTGGTTTCACTGTCGATTTTGTCAATGCTGACCTTGACCGACCATTCATCGTTCTGCATTTTGTAGTCGTTGCTGCTATTTGCAGGAACAGTAATCGTTTGGTGGCTGCCCAACGCACCGGGCGTTGAATCAAAGCCATGCGGGATGGTGATCTCATCGTAGCTGAATGTAATATTGGCAAACTGCGCCCGTGCCGCGGCGATGGCAGCATCCACCATGCCCTGCGCCTCGTTCTGCAGCTGCCCGATGGCCGCATTCTTGGCGGCTTCGGCAGCGGCATCCGCTTCGGCTTGGCTGGTGAACGGTCCTTCCTGCCCGGAAAGCGTACTGGTGCTGGTCTTGGACACATCGTAGTGAACCGTCCATGTGGCAGAACCATCGCCGCCGTTGAGGTGAAAACTGTCATCCTGTGTGTGACCACTTGTGGTAATGGTCTGCGCTCCGGCAGGACTCATCTGCCAACTGCCGCCGTCCACGCTGCCGCCGGTCCGGCTGGGCGTGACGGTAATGACCGCGCCGTCCACCTTTTCCAGCGTGTTCAGCTGAACCTTGTCGGTGTTGACAGTGAATGTCAGATCAAAGCTGCCGCCGGCAGTCTGGGCGGGAGCTGTCCATGCAGCGGAATAGTACTTCGGTTCCGGAACACTCGGCACATCCGGGATCTCGGTGCCGCCCGCAATTTCTTCACCGACCAGCGCCACAACCTGCCACGCATACCCTGCGGGCGGGTTATAGATGTAGGTGTAGTAGCCGTTTTCCCCGGACTGCGCATCTGTACCGTTTACCAGTTCTTCTGCAGCAGCAATATAGGTCTGCGCTGCGTAGCTGTCAGGATAGTTTTCCATGATCCACTGCTGGGTTTCATCGTAAAGACTGCCAAGGATGTCCGGCTGTTCTTCACAGCCTTCAGGATCATCTTCAAGGCTTGCCACAACAGGACGGTCATCCAGCATATCCAGACTCAGCTGACCAAGACCGCCCCAGATATTGACCTGGTTTGCATAGTGGTTGCCGGGGGTATACTGGCCGGGTTCAAGGCGGGACACATGAGAGAAGCTGTAGGTGGGGCAGCCCTTGGGCTGGCCGTTCAGGCCGTGGCTGCAGCAGTAGGCTTCCTGGCCGTTGAACCAAATTAGCCATGTGCCGCCTTCTTTGGCAATACTGGTGATTTTGCCGGTGGTATACGGCGGAGTCGGCCCTGCAGCATAGGCGGCAATGCCGTCATCGCCGGTGTCGGCATACATCTGTGTGGGTGCAGCATCCTCGCTGATCTGTACATGGATAGCTTTTGACTGCGAACTGCCGTCCGAATCCGTATAGACCAGCTGCGCCGTAAAATCGGCAGAGGCTTTCACATACAGGCCCGTTGCTGCCGCCGATTGCTCCGAGTATGTCTGGTGCAGGATTTCAGCCTGCTCCTGCTCGTCTGCCGGGATAGGCTCATAATCGGTGGAGAGATAGCTTAAAAGCTCTACATCATCCGGCAGTATGATTTCAGATACCGCACCGTCTGCCGGGTATTCGACCTGCGCCAGCAGTGGAACAATGGCATAGTCTGTGCCGGGGGTTTTGCCGATTGAGACCGTGTTCTCATCTGCGTTCAGCGCATCGGCATCCATATGGGCATCTACGCCGTCATACAGGTCGGAAACCCACGCGGAGATACCGATTTTTGTCTCGCCGGTTGCCACGGGCAGACCCATGCTGCCAAGGTAACTGCCGGTAGGCGCGTCCGGCAGATCGTTGTAAAGATTCTCGGTAATCTGCACAAGGTTTGGTGCCGTGGTGTCCGCTCCGGCAGTTTCGGGGGTGACCGCTTCGGCATTCTCCGGCGTGGCGGGGGCATCCTCTGCAAAAGCGGGCAGCGCTGCGCCCAGATTTGTGAGCGCAAGCCCTACCGCCAGCAACAGCGACAAGCCCTGCTTTATCTTTATTCTGTGTTTGTGTTTCATACTGGTTCTCCTTGTATCCAAAAGAAAAAGCCCGCTGCAGGGTGCAGCGGGCGGGGTTACCGTTCGGGAGCGTGTTTCTTTGGACAGGGCGCGGCTCTGGCCTTGTAGGCTTTGCGGTATTTTTCGTCAGCATCATAGAGCTGCTGCGGAGAGATACCGGCATCCAGACATCCCTGCAAAACAACCGCATTGTAGCGGCTGCTGACCGGGAGCAACTGGTCGCGGTACGGCGCGTTCATCGTGTAAACCATGATTTCGTGCGATGCGCCGTCTACATCCCTGACCGTCACGGTTTCCTTGTCATAGAATGTCGGGTAGCCCTCGTAGCAGTCAAGCTGTGATTCGTCATGGTCGGTGATCGACCAAATCAAGCCCTCTACGCTTGCGCCCTCTTTGGGCAAAATCGTCAGGTAGCCGCGCCGAAACGCCAGCTCATAGCCTTCCAGCTTGGCGGTTCCGACTGCCGTTGCCTCCGGGCAGCGGTAGGCCATCTGCTCAAAATTCAGATTGGAACCATAGGCAAAATATTCTTTTCGGGACATTTCTTCTCCTATCTAGCCTCGTCCGTGCGGGGCCGTGGTTGATTGCTGGGATATAACGACTTGTCGTGCCGCCACGCCTTGTCACCGGGCAGGTTCTTCAGCAGGTGCATTCGCACATTCTTATACTCCGGGCCGATCAGCCCCAGCCGCAGCAGAAAGGTGCGGAAGGTGAACGCCGGATTATCCCCGATGGGCGTTTTCCGGAACTGCGTGTACTTCTGGTTGATGCCCTGCGCAGAGATCGCCATAGCCAGAATGATGTTGGCTTTCGCTTCACCCGCATGGAGCGTGGAGTTGAACAACCGCCATTCGATTGTACCGTGATAGAATACAGAATGCATATTGCAAGCCCTGTACCGTGACGAATGGTAGTGATAATCACTCCCATCCCTCCCTTGATACCAGCGGTCTTTCAGTTGATCCATACTTGCACCGCTGGGCAGCTTGCGGATTTCTTCCAGAATCGGCTCATCCACCGCCTGACAGTAGCTGTCGATGCGGGCTGGGTTGACTTTGAGTGCTGCAAACAAAATATCCTCTTTGGAATACATGATGGACAGCACATTCTTGAGGCTCTGCGGCGTGTGCTTGCTTGCGTCTACATGGACGTGCATTCCGCAGCTGTCGTTTACGATGCCCCCTGCGCGGCGTAAGGAACGGACAACCTCCTGCAGCTTTTCCATCTCGCCGTATT
>OLJA01000459.1_pt1 | contig 27510 bp, 7 predicted proteins | sample 1601401 | NCBI WGS metagenome assembly OLJA01 (sample SAMN01915217, study PRJEB22387) | human gut metagenome | isolation source: stool | host: Homo sapiens | place: USA | reverse complement strand
GAATCGTAGCGGCGGCACTTGTGGTTGTATCAGTGAGAAAGATAAGAAAATAATATATAGTGTATATAAAAAAAGAACTTTTGCATATATATGTGCAAAAGTTCTTTTTTATGTTTAGAAAGTCAAGTGATTATTTCATAAAGCACATTGAATAACATATTGATTTTTGGTAAAATTGTATATAAATGGGGTTTCCAGACACTTATACTGGTTATTCCGCAAATGTACATATCAAGAAAGGCAGGGAGTAATTTATGAGAAGAAGTTATGGCAGACGAATGATCGCATTTCTCATGGCATTCATTATGGCATTGTCCGTATTGTTCCAGAGTGATATTGCGATCGGAGGGATTGCGCAGGTGCTGGCGGCACAGTCACAGAATGTGGCGACGGCCAGTGATGCGGAGAAGCAGAGTGATGTGGGGGATTCTGTTGCCACGCTGGCGGCGGATGATGCCATAGATCTGAATGCGGACGGATATTATTGTTATACGACAGCTACATCAGGCAAGACGTATTCAGGGAAAGCGATCACACTCCTGGCATCAGAGCTGGTGGTAAAGAAGATTGGAGATACGACCAACGACACGAAGCTGTCGTCAGATTATTATACTGTAGAGTACAGTAATAATGTTAATGTGGGTACAGCAACTGTTACGGTCAGGGGTAATGCTGATAAAAACTGCAGCGGAACTCTTACATGTACCTTTACTATAAAGGCAAAGAGCATAACCTCGACTGCACTTTTCTATATAGATGGAAAAGAGAAAGCGAACCAGCATAAAAATTGCAAAAATAAAATTTACACATATCAGGCTGGTGGTGTATGGCCGCAGATATATGTAAAGACAGCGAATACATCATCAGGATATTTCCTCACAGAAGGAACTGACTATGTTGTGGATTATTACAACAATGACGAGGAGTCAGAGGTTGTGGAGGATCCACTTGGAGATGGCCCCAGAATTGTAGTGTCCGCTGCAAAGAACAGCAATTATAAGATCGGTAGCGACGGAGAGTATTACATATACTACGGAATCAGCGCTGCAAACCTCAGTGATCAGGAGATATCACTGGAGGGTGATACATTTGTATATACAGGAAAACCTATAAAGCCGGCTGTTAAGATACTGGACAAGACCAACAACAAGTATCTGCACAGCATAGACGAGTGGGGTGCAAATGACTATGAGTACAAGGTTGAGTATACCAACAATACAGATGTTGGAACGGCGACTGTCACAATAACAGGAGCACCTACCAGATTCAAGGGAACTGTCACCAAGACTTTCCAGATCGTGGATCAGGGAACTGAGGTATACAGCATAGCAGACGCTGACGTTACGGTGGATGACGACCTTGTATATGACGGAACTGCCAAGACTCCAAGTCCGGTGGTTAAGTATAAGGGCACGACACTTGTCGAGGGCAAGGATTATAAGGTGTCATACTACACCAACAATACAAATGCATCCACATCCACATCTAAGCCATCACTGACTATATCAGGACTTGGTTCATATGTGGGTTCAAAGACGGTGAACTTCACCATCAAGCCTAGGAGCACGGAAAATCTCTCCGTAACATTTGATGATGCAGTGTTCAACACCGCAAACAACATAACGATACAGGTTTCTCCACAGAATATTTCTGTCAAGGATAAGGAACTTGGAACTACACTTAAGTTATCCCAGGATTTCTCATATGACTTCAGTGAGTATTGGAATGCCAAGGATTACAATGTAGGAACACATAAGTTTAATATAGTAGGTATTGGAAATTACACTGGAACTGTTCCATGTGAGTTCCAGATTGTTGCAGCGGATATATCCAAAGCTGTAATAACTGCCGATGACGCCGAGTACACAGGTTCTGAGGTGACCACAACCCTGTCAAAGGTCACATTCAGCAATACGGATCTTGTGGAGGGCGTTGACTACGAGATATCAGGTTATGAGAACAACGTGGAGATCGGAAATTCAGCCAGAGTCATGATCAAGGGTCTCGGCAATTTCCAGGGAACATGTGTAGGTACATTTGCGATAAAGACATCTAAGATCAGCATGAATGATGTGGAATTTTCCACGATATCATCGATGACATATACCGGAGCACAGTTGAAGCCGGATGTGACATTGACATACGACGGCAAGACACTTGTGGAGGGAACCGATTACTCTGTTGCTTACGGCGAGAATATCGTGCCGGGAACCAACAATGGTAAGGTTACATTTACAGGTATGGGAGACTATGCGGGTACTGTGTACAAATCATTTAACATACTTGCAAAGTCATTCTCAGATGCCGATGTAAAGCTGACTGTGAATAAGTCCAGTTATGAATATACCGGAGAGAACATAAAGCCGGATATAACAATTACATACAACGGAATGACATTGGTTGAGGGAGTTAACTACACCTTCCCGTTCAGCTACAAGGAGACCGGAACATGGACAGTCATTGCCATGTCAGCATCGGTATATTATTCCGGTTCAAAGTCATTCCAGATCACTATAGTTGCTCCGTCAGGTGATATGGGCAAACTCACATATGCGGATATACCTGACCAGTATTATAACGGCGGCGAGGTGAAGCCGGAGCTTACCATTAAGAATGGTAGTTATGTTCTGAAGGAGGGAACAGACTTCACAGTCACCGACAGAAAGAACAATGACAAGGTAGGAACTTCTACTATTACTATAGAAGGAATGGGCTCATACAGCGGAACTAAGGTTCTTGAGTTCAACATTTTACCTAAGCCTCTTGAGGACTGCGATGTCAAAGATATATCCGACAGCCAGTACACAGGAGATGCATTAGAGCCGGCAGTCACCATCAAGAATGGCAGTGTTGAGCTGGAGCAGGATGTAGACTATACGGTAGAGTACAGCAATAACACGGATGTGACAGATGAGGCCAAGGTCGTAATAAAGGCTGCAAATGATAATTATACAGGCGAGATCGTAAAGTATTTCAAGATAACACCTGTTTCAATCATTTCATCTTCAAGCGGAATGGGAATAACCCAGGCCGACAAGTCACAGATGTACACAGGTATGGCCATCGAACCGGTGATAAATGTAACCAGATACGTTAATGGTGAAATTATCAAGCTGGAGAGAGACAAGGACTATACTGTTGAGTATGCGAATAATATAGAGGTAACAGGTTCAGGCGAGAGGGCTTCGATCACTGTAACCGGTATAGGAAATTACACAGGACAGAAGGTTATACGTTTCGAGATAGAGAAGAGAGATGTGTATAACTGTCAGATGGATGCTATAGCGGATCAGTTGTGGACAGGCTCAGCTATAACACCTGAGATCAATATATACAACGGTGAGATCAAGCTTGTTGAGAATGAGGATTACACAGTAGAGTATGCAGACAACACGGATGCCGGAAAAGCGTCAGTGACCATAACAGGCTGTGGTGATCATTACACAGGTCAGATCATCAAATACTTCAATATTACTAAGGAATTTATAGACATAAGCACAAGTGACAAGATCACTTTGACGGGACTTGAGGATCAGTCATACAACTTTGGCATGGCGGTCAGACCAAGCTTTACTCTGAGTTATGACGGCGAGGAGATGACAGCCGGATCAAACGGTGATTATACATATACCTTCAAGGACAACTATGAGGTCGGTACCGCAACACTTGTCATAACAGGTGTGGGCAAGTACAAGGGAACAAAGGAATACACGTTCAAGATCGCCAAGTATGACATATCAGGTGATACACTGATCATATCAGGCGACACATTTGAATATAGCGGTATTGCTATCAAGCCATCACTTGTGGCTGTGAAGGTTGGAACCGTCAACAGAATAACATCATTTGATGATTTCAATGTCACATACGGTGAGAATACAAATGTTGGAAATGGAAGTGTGACCATCACTCCAAAGGCGGACAGCAGCTATACAGGAGAGCTAACACAGAAATTTGTAATATACAAGAAGAGTATTACAGGTGCAACAGTTTCAGCTTCAAGTGTGACATACACAGGTAAGGCACAGACTCCTGCGGTGACAGTTACATGCAAGGACGGAATGGCAGTGCCTTCAGGAAGTTATAGCGTTGAGTATGCCAACAATATCAATGTTGGTACAGCTAAGATCACGGTAACAGCTCTGGAGGATGGCAATTTCGATGGAACCGCTACAGGAAGCTTCGAGATAAAGGCTATAGATATTGCCGGAGCCGATGTGGCTGATATAGCTGACCAGACATACACAGGCTCAGCGATAACACCGGATATAACAGTCAGCTACGATGGCACCGAGCTTGTTGAGGGTGAGGACTATGTTGTATCTTCATATGATAATAATGAGAATGTCAGCACGGCTTCAGCTAAGGCGTCGATAACCATAACTGGTAAGGGCGTATACAGCGGAACAAAGAAGATCGAGTTCAATATTGTTCCTGCATCAGTCAGCAAGGCAGTTGTAACAGGCGTTGAGGACAGTGTGGTATACACTGGCGCAGATATAACATTTGCAGGACTGGCAGTTACAGTGTCGGGCAGAAAGCTCACTGCAGCTGACTACACAGTGAAATATACAAATAACAGAAATGCTTCCACAACTGACAGCAAGGCAGAGATACTTATCACAGGTAAGGGCAATTACACCGGTGAGAAGACAGTTCAGTTCGTGATCGAGCAGAAGGATATAGCAGATTGCACAGTTCAGCCGATCAGCGCACAGATCTATACAGGAAAGGCTGTTGAGCCTGAAGTGACTGTCACTGACGGTGCAAACACTCTTGTAAAGGGAACGGATTATACCGTTGCATACAGCAACAATATCAATGTCACAACAACCGAGTCAAAGGCTGTTGCTGATATAAGTGGAACAGGCAACTATAAGGGATCTGTGAAGGCAACATTTGATATTGCCAAGAAGATCATCAAGATAACAGATGCGGATGTTGCTGATATAGCAGATCAGACATACCACATGGGAGATAAGATAGAGCCGGTTGCAACAGTCACAGTGGATGGCGTGAAGCTTGACGCTGACTGCTATACGGTAACTTATACAAACAATGTGAATGTCGGAACTGCGACAATGACAGTTACAGGTATCGCCGTACAGGGATATTCAGGAACTGTCGAGAAGACATTCAAGATACTTCCATTGTCTATTGCAAAGGCAGTGGCATCTAAGACTTATTCAGCGGTGTACACACCGGCTGGAACGACATTTACAGTGGAGAGCTTTGGCATCACAGTTGATGGCAAGAAGTACACTGTGACGGACATGTCAGATTTCACTGTAACACAGAAGAACCTGATAAATGTTGGAACAGGAACAATAACAGTTACTGCAAAGGCTGACTGTAACTTTACAGGAAGCTTTGATATCGCAGTGACAATAACTGCAGCGAAGATAGAGGAGAGCTGGGCAAGCCTTGAGCAGACAGAGTTCAGCTATACCGGATCTGAGATAACTCCTGAGCCGGTTGTCAGAAGTGGAAATGTCATTCTCAAGAAGGATGTCGACTATACACTCAGCTACGACAGCAATGTGGAGTGTTCCGATAAGGCAAGCGTGATGGTGACAGGTACAGGTAACTATACAGGAGAGGTAAAGCTTCTCTTTACTATCGGTGCGAAGTCGCTCGCGGGAGCAAAGGTAAGTGCTCAGGCACAGAGCTATACAGGTAAGCCGCTCACCACGAAGATCACAGTCGTACTTGGAGACGAGACACTTGTGGAGGGCCAGGATTATACAGTAGAGTATGTAGAAGGCGAAGTTACAAATGCAGGAACCGGTAAATTCAAGATCAAAGGTAAGGGCAACTATACCGGAGAGCTTGACGGCACATTTGTCATAAATGCGAGAAGTATAAATGCTGAGGGCATTACGGTTGCAGGTGTGGCAGATAAGACATACACCGGATTTGAGATAACACAGGATATAACAGTTAAGGATGGAGATGCGGTTCTCACAGAGGGAACAGATTACACTGTCGACTATGAGAATAATGTCAATGCATCGACCACAGATTCAAAGGCTGCAGTTATAGTCAGAGGTAAGGGTAACTATGACAGCAGTACAACAAGACGTGTAGAATTTACAATTGGACAGAAGGATATAACAGATGCAGAGATAGACGGCGTGGAGAGTTCAGTCGTATACACAGGAAAGGCTATTACATTTGATCAGGCTGTGCTCACTGTGGACGGTGTTAAGCTTGTAAATGGTGTGGACTACGAGACTGAATATGTCAACAATCTGAATGTATCTACTGCCAGCAGCAAGGCGAATATCATCTTCAGTGCAAAGGGTAATTATACAGGAAAAGCAAGCTGGACATTCACTATCACAGCAAAGAGCATAGAGGATTGTACAGTCAGCGATATTCCGGGACAGACCCACACAGGAAAGGCACTTACACCTGACATAACAGTCAAGGATGGCAGCAGAACTCTTGTGAAGGGCACGGATTATGATGTCGTATACAGCGACAATATTGAGGTGTCAACAGCAGACAAGCCGGCAAAGGCGGTTGTCACAGGAAAGGGCAACTACACCGGATCTGTACAGAAGACATTTATGATAGCAGAGAGAGTTATAGATATAACACCTGCGGTCATCTCGATAACAGACAAGGGACCATTTGTATATAACTATGGCAAGCAGATCACACCGGCTATATCAGTTACACTGGATGGAGAGGTGCTTCCAGAGGATGCGTATACAGTAAGCTATCAGAGCAATGTGAATGCCGGAAAGGCATACATAATCGTGACAGGAGCCGGAGAGTATCATGGAGTCGTAGAGACATCATTTACTATCGAACAGCTCGATGTGACAGGAGGAGTCCTTGAGCTTGAGAAGGATGCTTACGGATATACCGGAAGCGAGATCAAGCCTGTAGTGACAGGAATCACTCTGGCTGGCGGCAGCATAGAGCCTGGCACAGATTTTGACGTGATATACAGCAACAATATAAATGTAGGCAGTGGAGAAATAGCTCTCACAGCCAGAAGCAGTTCAAACTATAAGGGAACAGTTACAGGCAAGTTTGCGATCACTGCGGCAGACATCACAGATGTCCAGCTCACGGTTGCCGATCAGACATACACAGGTGCTGCACTCAAGCCGGCAGTGACAGTATATCTGGGACAGACAAAGCTTATAGAGGGAACAGATTACACAGTGGGATATGCTGACAATACCGATGCCGGAACAGCAACGGTTACTGTGAAGGGTATGGGCAACTATGCTGGAACAGTTAAGACGACCTTCAAGATCGCAGCAAGATCCATAAGTGCAGCAAAGATAACTGTTGCAGATCAGGTGTATACTGGAGCTCCGCTTACACCGGAGATAACAGTTACATTAGGTGGAAAGCAGATCGCAGACACCGAGTATGATGTTGACTACAGTGGAAATACCGATAAGGGTACAGCCACAGTGACGATAACAGGTAAGCACAATTACACAGGAACAGCATCAGAGACATTCACCATATCCGCAATGGATATAAGCAAGTGCGTGGTCTCACCTATAGCGTCTGTTGTATACGACGGAACAGCCCACAGTCCAAAGGTTACAGTCAAGAACGGAGAGATAGTTCTGACAGAGGGCAGTGATTATGACGTCACATACAGCGACAATGTAAGTGTTACAACAGACTCAAGAAAGGCAAAGGCAACTATCACAGGCCGTGGAAATTACACAGGTCAGTGTGTGGCTGAGTTTGAGATAACAAAGGCAGACTTTGCAGATGCAGTCATAACAGGAATACCTGAGAGTGTAGAGTATACCGGTGAGAGCATAGTCCTCACAGGATATGAGCTCACACTTGGAGATACAAAACTTGTAGAGAATCAGGATTACGTTGTTGAGTACACTGATAATAAGGAGATCGGAACAGCGACTGTCAGATTCATCGGAGCAGGCAATTACAGCGGTGAGAAGACTGCAGCCTTCAAGATAACAAAGGCAGATATAGCAAACTGCGAAATCAGCCCGATACAGGGACAGACATGGACAGGTAAGGCCATAGAGCCGGTGCTCACCATAAAGAATGGCAGCGTCACCCTGAAGGCCGGAACAGACTATGAAGTTACATACAGCAACAATATAGACGAGACGGATGAGGCGAAGGCAGAGATCACCGGTATTGGCAACTATACAGGAACTGCTGTAGTCTACTTCTCGATAACAAGAAGCGTTGTGGATATAAACGGCGCTACAGTGTCGGCTATACCGGCGCAGACATATGCATTTGGCAAGGATGTAACTCCTTCAGTCACTGTTATGTATAACGGAATTGCACTGAAAGAGAATACAGATTACACCTTAACATATGACAACAATATAAATGCTGGAACAGCATATGTGATCATAACCGGAACAAAGTATTACTCCAAGACAAAGAGAGTAAGCTTCACCATCAACCCTGCGGATATATCAGCAGGCCGTGTGGTTATAGATCAGGAAAGCTTTGTGTACACAGGAAAGAACCAGAAGCCTGAGGTTACAGGCATAGAGTTTGGAGATGTGATGATAGCTGATATGGACAGCTTTGACATAAGCTTTGGCAGCAATGTCAATGTAGGAACAGCGTCCATCAGCGTATCAGCAAAGAGCAACACCAACTACAAGGGCAGCGTGACAGGTGAGTTTGCCATAACAGAGGCAGATCTGTCAGGCGCAGCAGTTGAGGTAGACGATGCGGTATATCAGGGAACACCTCTTACCCCGGCTGTCAGGGTAACACTTGGTACAGTGGTTCTGACAGAGGGCAGGGATTACACTCTGAGCTACAGCAGTAACACAAACGTAGGCAAGGGTACTGTAAAGATCACAGGAAGTGGCAATTATAAGGGAACCGTCAGTGCAGAGTTTGCTATAACAGAGAGAACGATCACTGATGCCGATGTGGAAGTCGAAGATCAGATCTACACAGGTAAGGAGCTCACTCCTGATGTGGAAGTAACACTTGGAGACAAGCTTCTGACAAATGGTGTGGATTACACAGTTACCTATGAGAAGAATGTCAATGTAGGCACGGCAAACGTTATAGTAAAGGGAACCGGCAATTATAAAGACACTATTACAAAGACCTTTAGAATAGCTGCAGCAGACATTTCAAGTGCAGTTGCGTATAAGATCAGTGATCAGACATATACCGGAAGTCCTATCACCCCGGCAGTGACAGTAAGCATGGCTGATGGAACAACACTGAAAGCCGGTGTTGACTATGAGGCTGAATACACAGGAAACACAGATGTTACGACAAAGGATGCACCTGCACAGGTGGTTATCACAGGAAAGGGCAACTATGTAGGAACCCTCAGAACAACATTTGCGATAGTACCTAAGTCACTTACAAGAGTCGCCATCAGCGGATACAGTGAGTCTGTGGCTTACACAGGTGCTGATGTGACATTTGCAGATATTATAGTTGCCGATGGAAGCGAGATCCTCACAGAGGGGATTGATTACAGGATTACATACACAGGCAACAAGGCAGTCACAACAGAGGATGGTACATACTTTACAGTAACAGGTACAGGCAATTACACCGGAAGCAAGGATGTACACTTTGTGATTACGGCAAAGGATCTCAGGGAATGTGATGTCGAGGAGATTGAAAGCCAGATATACACAGGAAAGGCCATAGAGCCGGAAGTAAAGATAAGAAATGGTAATGTTCATCTTGTGAGCGACGTTGACTATGATGTCACATATGAGTCGAATATAAATGAGACTACAGAGACAACAAAGGCTAAGGCTATAATCAAAGGAAAGGGCAACTACACAGGAAAGGTAACGAAGGAATTCGTTATAGGAAGAGTATTTACAGATATATCAAAGGCTGAGATAGAGGCTATTCCGGATCAGACATATACGTTCGGACAGGCCATAACCCCTGAAGTCAAGGTAAGCTTTGGAGGAAAGACACTCACACTTAACACCGACTATACAGTGACTTATACCGATAATATTGATGTGGGAACTGCAACTGTAAAGATCATAGGCACAGGTGATTACAACAAGTCAGTTACAAAGACATTTGTCATAAAGCCGGCAGATATATCAAAGGCGTCAGTAGTTCTCAGGGGAACATCATTCACCTACACAGGTGAGGCGATTACACCTGCAGTGACAAGACTTGGCGTTCCTAATGGTGGTGTGACAGAGAGTATCACAGATCTCTCTTCATTCGCTGTGGAATACAGTGACAATACAGATGCCGGAACGGCAAAGGTTACTGTAAGTGCAGGAAAGGATACGAACTACACCGGAACTGCATCAGCCACATTTACTATCACAAGAAAGAGCATAAGCGGTGCGGTCGTGAGCGTGGCAGATGCTGAGTACACCGGATCAGAGGTTATACCGGATGTAAAGGTAACTCTGGGAGATAAGGTGCTGACAGCAGGCGTGGATTACACGGTATCGGCTGAAAACAATGTAGAGGCAGGAGATGACGCTCTGTTAAAGATCACCGGATGCGGTAACTATGAGGGCGTACTGAGCCAGACATTTGAGATCAGTGCAAAGAGCATAGACGGCGGAAAGTGCAGCATACCGGCTCAGGTATATATAGGATCTGCGCTGACACCTGATGTAGTTCTTGAGGTTGGAGGAAAGACTCTGACCAAGGGTGAGGACTACACAGTTACATACGCAGACAACATAGATGTCACAACGGCTGAGAAGAAGGCATCAGCTATCATCAAGGCCATGGGCAACTACACAGGAAAGCTCACAGTTTACTTTGACATCACGGCAAAGACTCTTACAGCAGCCGATGTTGACAGCATTGATGCTCAGGAATACACCGGCGAGGCGATAGAGCCAGTTGTGGTCGTAAGAAACGGAGACACAGTTCTTGTTGCGGGAAGAGATTACGATGTAACATACAGCAACAATACAGACAAGACTACAGAGGCGAGAGCAGTAGTCAAAGGTAAGGGTAACTATCAGGGAACCGTTACAAAGCTGTTTGAGATATGCGGAGCAAGCATAGCACCGGCGGTTGTGACAGGAATACCTGAGAGTGCAGAATATACAGGTGACAGCATAACCTTTAAGGACATAACAGTTGTGATGAATGGAAAGACACTTGTATATGGAACAGATTACACAGTAAGTTATGAGAACAATGTCAATGCAACCACTGAGGACAGCATGGCATACGTTATCATAAAGGGTAACGACAACTACGGTGGACAGATAAGAACAGCCTTCAGCATAACCCCAAGAAGTCTTGAGAAGTGCAAGGTCGATGCCATCGGAGGACAGACATATACAGGCAGGGAGATCACCCCTGAGGTTACAGTAAGAGATGGATCAAAGGTACTCGAAAATGGAAGAGACTACACGGTATCTTACAGTGACAATATCGAGGTGGGCAAGAATGCCAAGGCAGTTATAGAAGGTAAGGGCAACTACACCGGACAGCTTACAGCAGAGTTCACCATCGCAAAGGAAGTGCTCGACATTTCAAATGCGGTGATAAGTGATATCGCAGATCAGTATTACAACTTTGGTGAGGCGCTCACACCTGCACTCAGTGTAAATCTTGGAGGAAGAAAGCTTACAGAGAATGTTGATTACAGCGTAACCTACACTGATAACATTGAGGCCGGTACGGCTACAGCTACAGTGAAGGGAATCGACCAGAATAAGGGCGAGGTAAGTAAGACATTCAAGATCCTTCCTATAGATATAACAACTGCAGAGATCGCACTTGTGAAGAATTCATATGGTTTCACAGGAGATGCGGTAACAGCAGATGTAGAATCGATAACAGTCACAAGAAATGGAGTTAAGAAGGTACTCACAGATCTCGCAGGATTTGAGATCACATGTACAGACAATGTAAATGTCGGTACGGCTACAGTTAAGATCGCCGCAGGCGAAGGCCAGAGCTATACAGGAAGCACAAGCACATCCTTCAGGATCGTTGCAGCTTCAATAGAGCAGGCAGAGGTCAGCGTTGACAGTGCAGTATATACGGGAAGCGCGATCACTCCTGTATGCAGAGTAGTTCTCGGAGGAAAGACTCTTGCAGAGGGCGTTGACTACAAGGTAACAGTTTCAGGCAATGTGAATGTTACTGACAATGCACTGGTTACTATAGAGGGAACCGGAAATTACACTGGAAAGCTCTCACAAAAGTTCAGCATAACTCCTAAGAGGATATCACAGGCTGAGGTAAAGGCCGATGATGCTGAATACACAGGAAGCGCAGTTACGACAACAGTCAGTGTAGTCCTTGATGGAAAGACTCTTGTTCAGGGAACTGACTATAAGCTCAGCTACAGCGACAATGTGAATGTCACATCTGACACAGCAAAGGCTGTTGTGACAGTGACAGGAACAGGCAACTACACAGGAACAGTCCAGGAAGAGTTCTCTATAACTCCTATGGATATATCAAAGCTTGACATACCGGAGATACCAGATCAGACATACGGCGGTCAGGCAGTAAAACCTGAACTGAGAATTGTAAATGGCAACAATGTTCTCTCAGAGGGCACTGATTACACAGTGGCATACGAGAACAACGATTCGGTTACAGACAAGGCCAGCACTATTATCTCAGGTAGAGGAAGCTACAAGGGATCAGTGACCAGAACATTTGCTATAAAGGCATACAGCATAGACAATGCAGAGATAAGTGGAATCCAGGATGCGGTAGTATTTACAGGAGATGCCATTGAATTTGCAGATATAGCAGTTGTAGTAAACGGCAGGACACTTGTGAACGGAACGGACTACACAGTAAGCTACGAGAATAACCTGAACGTTACAGATGAGAAGAATCCTGCATATGTGATCATAAAGGGCACAGGAAACTACGGCGGACAGGTTAGAACAGCATTTGCCATAACAGCTAAGAATATCGGCAGATGCAGCATTGATCCGATTGGCGGACAGATATACACAGGTAAGGCGGTTGAGCCTGAGATCACAGTCAGAGATGGCGCAAGGATACTGGAGGCCGGAAAGGATTATAACATTACTTACAGCAACAACACAGAGGTGACAGACAGTGCTGAGGTCACCATAACAGGTAAGGGCAACTACAGAGGCAGCAACAGTGCGGTATTCACCATCGCACAGGAGGTTGTGGATATATCAAAGGCTGTAATGAGCAAGGTCGATGACCAGTATTACAACTTTGGAAATGCCATAAGACCAGAGGTTACACTTACATATGGCGGCAAGACATTGACACAGGATGTGGACTACGAGCTTGTATACATCGACAATATCAATGAAGGTACGGCGACGATACAGGCAAATGGTATCAACAAGAACACAGGCTCGGTGAGCACAACATTTGCCATAAAGCCAGTAGATATAACAAATGCTGAGGTTGTACTTGAGAATGACTCATTTGAGTACACGGGATCAGAGATCAGACCTGCAGTTAAGATGATAACAGTAAGCAGGGATGGCAAGGCGACGGCAGTGACATCTATGACAGCATTTGATGTGACATACACGGACAATACAAATGTCGGAACTGCTGGTGCGGTTATAAAGGCAGCAAAGGGAAGCGGATTTACAGGATCTGTGACAAAGAAGTTTGAGATCACAGAGGTGGATATCGCACAGGCTGTAGTTGATGTGGAAGACCATGTGTACACAGGAAGTGCAGTAAAGCCTGCATATACAGTGACACTTGATGGCAAGAAACTCACTGCGGGAACAGATTTTAATGTGGTGTTCAGCAACAATGTAAATGTTGGAACAGCAGCCATCCTCACAGTGACCGGTACAGGAAACTACAAGGGAACAGTTGTCGCATACTTTGCGATAACTGCAAAGGATCTGAGCAAGGCAGATGTGAATGTCCAGTCATCAGTTTACACTGGAAAGCCACTTACACCGGCTGTGACAGTAACTCTCGATGATGAGATATTAAATGCAGACATTGATTATGTTGTTTCTTACAGCAACAATGTAAACGCTACGACAGCAAAGTCAAAGGCGACTGTGACCGTCAAGGGAACAGGAAACTATAAGGGCACTGTGACTGCTACATTCGACATTGAGCCAAAGGCGATCAATGAGGCGAAGATCAATGATATACTGGATCAGATGTACAGCGGCAGTGAGATCAGACCGGATGCAAAGGTGACACTCGATGGAGTACAGCTTGTTGCAGGAACGGACTACACTGTGACATATGAGAACAACATAGAGGTTTCAGATTCAGCCAAGCTTATCGTAACCGGTAAGGGCAATTACAAGGGAACTGTAGAGAAGAACTTCAGTATAAAGAGTCTCACTCTTGAGGACGCAGAGGTATCAGGTATACCAGCCGGCACAGAATACACAGGAAAGGCCATAACATTTGGCGAGATCGTTGTGACACTGGTCGGAAAGAAACTGTCCGAGGATGAGGATTACACAGTAGAGTATAAGAACAATGTAAACGTGACAGACAGTGCGGAGGTTGTGATAACAGGTATCGGCAATTACAGCGGAGAGCTGAGCAGAACATTCAAGATCACAGCTAAGGACATAAGCAAGTGTAGCGTCGATGCGATTGGCGGACAGGTACACACAGGAAAGGCTGTAACACCTGAGGTCACAGTGAGAGACGGAACACAGGTTCTCGTGTCTGGAACAGATTACAAGACAGAGTACAGCAACAACATAAATGAGACAACGGCCAGCTCGAAGGCTGAGATCAAGATCACAGGATCTGGTAACTACACAGGAAGCATAACAGTGAACTTCACGATATCTAAGAATCTTGTGGATATATCCAAGGCTGTGATAAGCAAGATCAGTGATCAGCTTTACAACTTCGGCCAGCCGCTCACACCGGATGTGACAGTTACATTTGGTGGAAAGACACTTGTATACGGCGAGGATTACGCACTCGTATATGTGGACAACATCGATGAGGGTGTGGCAACCGTAACAGTTAGAGGTATCAATTCAAATACCGGATCTTTATCGGCTAAGTTTAACATCAATCCGGTCGATATAAGTGATGGACAGATAGCTCTTGATGCATCCGAGTATATGTATACAGGAACAGCAGTAAAACCGGTGATCAATTCATTTACAGTGAAGAGAGCTGGAAAGACAGTGACAGTTACTGATTTTGACAACCTTGAGATCAGCTACTCGTCAAATACAAATGTTGGAACAGGTAAGGTTACTATAAAGGCACTTGAGGGTGAAGGCTTCACAGGAAGTGTCAGCAAGACATTTGCAATAGTAGGTGCTTCAGTCGACAATGCTTCAGTAAAGGTTGGAAACGGAGTTTATACGGGTGAAGCTGTAACTCCGGATCACACAGTTACACTCGGAGGCAGGACACTTGTTGAGGGACGCGACTACAGAGCAGACTACAGCAACAATGTGAACGTGACAGACAGAGCAGTGCTCACCATCACAGGTATGGGTAACTACAGTGGAAGCACCACAGCAAGATTTAAGATAAGTGCCAGAAATCTTGCAGATGCAGACATTACGGTGGCATCGGCAAGATACACAGGAGATCCACTTACACCTGCAGTTACAGTTTCACTTGGCGGAACAGCTCTTGTGGAGGACAGAGACTTTACAGTTTCATACAGTGACAATGTGAATGTCACAACAGACACAGATAAGGCAGGCGTTACCATCACAGGTATAGGCAACTACACTGGAACGGCGGTTGAGAAATTCGATATCGCAGCCAGAGACATATCTCTTGCAGAGATAAAGGACATAGACAGACAGAATTATACCGGTAATGCGGTTACACCAAAGCTCACGGTTGTTGACGGACAGAGAGAGCTTGTGGCAGGCAGGGATTACACCGTAAGCTACAAGAACAATGTCGAGGTGACAACGGCAGCAGTTGCGGTGATAACAGGAAAGGGCAATTATTCAGGAGCTGCCAGCAAGCTGTTTGCTATTGGCGGTGCTGATATTGCAGATGCAGATATAACAGGTATAAAAGACAGCGTAACCTACACAGGAAAGGCAATAACATTTGCCGGACTTAAGGTAACATACGGCGACGATGTACTTGTGGCAGGAAGAGACTACACTGTATCATACAGTGGAAATAAGAACGTGACGGACAAGGCAAGTGTTACCATCACAGGTATTGGCAACTACACAGGAAGTGTTACCAGATACTTTGCTATAACAAGAAGAAATCTTGCAGACTGTCATGTGAGCGAGATCGAGGGTCAGATTTACACAGGCAAGAAGATAGAGCCGGAGCTCACAATTACATATGGAGATCTGGTGCTTGTAGAGGGTGTCGACTACGAGATCGAGTACAGCAATAATATTGAGCCTACAGCAGGCGGACAGCCGGCAAAGGCAACAGTAACAGGTAAGGGAAGCTACACAGGAACTGTGGAGAGAGAATTTACCATTACAAAGGATCCTGTAAATATAAGCGGAGCCAAGATCAGTGCAATACCTGATCAGGAGTTTGCAAAGAAGAATATCACACCTGCGGTAAATGTTACATACGGTGGTAAGACGCTTGTACAGGGAACTGATTACAAGGTTTCATACATCAATAACTATAATGTTGGAACTGCCACAGTGACGATCACAGGATATGGAGACTACATAAGTTCTAAGACGGCAACTTTCGAGATCGTCAAGAGAGACGTAACAGGTTATGTAGCAGAGCTTTCAAAGAGCAGCATGACATACACCGGAAAGGCACTCACTCCATCAGTTACAGCTATTAACAGCAGTGACGGAGCATTTGTGCTTGACGATGAAGAGATCGCGGGCTTCATAGTGAGATATGCTTCAAATGTAAACGTTGGAACAGCAACGGTTACAGCTACAGCAGGAAGCCGGTCTAACTACACAGGAAGTGTGACAGCAGAATTTGCCATAACAGCGGCATCAATCGATAATGCAGTAGTTGTGGCAGAGGATACGGAATACACAGGAAAGCCGGTAACTCCAGCCGTTACAGTGACAGTCAACGGTGTTGTGTTATCAGCAGCGGATTACACAGTGGCTTACAGTAACAACACTGAGGTCGGAACCGCAGAGGTAGGCATAACAGGAAAGGGCAACTACACCGGAGAGACAACAGGTACATTTGAGATAACAGCAAGAAGTATCAAGAACTGTACAGTTGAGTGCAGCACATCGATCGAGTACACAGGAAACCAGCTCATACCTGTTGTAAAGGTAAAGAATGGTGATGTGGAGCTAACAGAGGGAGTTGACTACATACTCAGCTTCGATATGAACACAGATGTGACAGGACGCGCAAAGGTGGTTGTGACCGGTAAGGGCAACTACAAGGATTCAGTGACAAGATACTTTGCAATTACAAAGAAGAGTATCGCTGGAGCTGAGATCAAGGGTATTACAGGAAAGGTATTCACAGGTAATGCAATAACACAGGATATTGAAGTTGAACTGGATGGACAGAAGCTCAGCCAGGGAACGGACTATACTGTGAAGTACGAGAACAATGTTCATGTAGGAACAGCAGTCATAACAATAACAGGTGCAGGCAACTACACAGATTCTGTAAAGAAGAGCTTTGTGATAAGCAAGGCAGATATAAGCAACACGGCTGTTATAAACGGAATTGAGTCCGAGGTTATATACAAGGGCACAGCATTTAAGTTTGATAATGTCACGATAACATGGGGAACAAATGTGCTGAAGGAAGGCAGAGATTACACGATCACATACCAGAACAACAGCGGAATCACCATGACGAGAACAAGTAAGGCTTCAGTCACTGTGAAGTTCATGGGCGACTACAAGGGAAGCGTTACAAAGCAGTTCAGGATCAAGGCATTTGACATATCAAAGGCAACCGTATCAGCGATAGCAGACAAGACCTACACAGGATCAGCGATCAAGCCGGCGGTTACAGTTAAGATCGGCAGTACAGTGATAAATCCAAAGGAGTACACGGTTGAGTACAGCAACAACGTGAAGCCGGGTGTTGCAAGTGTTACGATCACAGGACTTAACAACTTCTACGGAACAAAGAAGGTTACATTCAACATCCTTCCTGCAAAGGTGAAGAACCTTGCGGCAAGCGGTGAGACAACAACATCACTGAAGCTATCATGGAGCAGCAGTGCATATGCCCAGGGATATGAGGTGTACAGATATGATACAGGTAAGAAGACATATGTGAAGGTTGCAACAGTGACGGGCACAAGCAGCAATATCACAGGTCTGGCAGCGGGAACTGATTACAAGTTAGCGGTATCAGCATATGTGAAGTCGTCAGGCAAGACACTGTATAGCGAGAAGACAGTCATAAATGCAGCAACAAAGCCAGCTAAGGTTTCAGGTATTTCATTCAGCAGCAGGGCAGAGAAGTCAATAGCGCTCAAGTGGAATACAGTTAAGGGAGCTACAGGCTACAAGGTATACAGGCTTGTATCAAAGGACAATTACAAATATCTTGGTTCGACATCAAAGACAGCTTATAATGTAAACGGTCTGACTGGAAGTACAGCTTACACATTCAAGGTAGTTGCATACAAGAAGGTCGGCAGCAAGGAGCTCGTTGGTGAGAATGCTACAGCAAGGATCATGACAACGCCATCGGCAGTCAAGAATCTTAAGATCAGTGCCAGAAGCAATGCATCGATAACGATGAAATGGAGCAAGGTAAACAACGCTGATGGATACATAGTTTACAGATACCGCGGCAACAGAGCAGTCAAGATCAAGACCATCACAAGCAAGTCAAAGGTCGTATTTGTAAGCTCAAAGCTCAGTGCCGGAACAACGTATAAGTACAGAGTTGTGGCATACAAGAAGGATGGAAAGGCGATCGTAGAGAATGCCGGAACATATGTATCAGGATTTACACTTCCTGCAACACCTGTTGTATCAGCGAAGGCCGGAGTCAAGCAGGCGAAAATTGCATGGAAGAGAGCCAAGGGAGCAACAGGTTACATCGTATACATGTCAACATCAAAGCGTGGCACGTATAAGGCTGTTGCAACTATAAGAAAGGCAGGAACTACTTCATACACCAAGAAAGGCCTGAAGAAAGGCAAGACATATTACTTCAAGGTGCGTGCATTTAACAAGTCAGGTAAGACAACATATAAGAGTTCATACTCAACAGTAAAGAAGATCGTTGTCAAATAGTGACTGACAGTTAGATAAGGGAAAGCCGGAAATAAAACAAAAAAAAGCATCCAACCGGGTGAGCCTGGAAACAGGCTTATCTGGTGGATGCTTTTTTGTTATCTGTGAGGCGGAGGAATCTGTCCGCCTGAGAGATGATAAAGTCCTTAAGTGCTTTATATGGAAATACATTCGTTGTATTATTGCCTACATCGGTGTCTATTGAGGTGAATGAGTCGAGATCACTCTGCAGTCTGCTCTGTGAGAAACATAGACATTTTTTTATGGTCATATCAGGTGATGAAACCTTCGGTATGATCGGTGAGAAATCCCTGATAAACAATGGATTTGTCACATTGTAATCACCGTAGAAAAACTGCTCTGAGAAGAAATCTCGGAATGGGATGCACCTTCCCTCCGGCTGCATGCTCAGCTCGTGCATTCGGACATGGTCTATGTCGCGGGTCACACAGGTGGGCGTGTTATCGCCTGCCTCAAACTGAAAATATTGCGGCCAGAATTCCTCCACATAGGCGGCGTCCATCATGAGATGGGCAAGTATGCCAAGGTCGGCAGGTGTCATAGCTTCCACTGGATATTCTGACAATATGTGATCGATGTCCGGATATTTTGTTATGAGATCGTTCTGCCATTCCGGCCTGAAATGTGTCAGGGCTTTGTCCATAACCGCATCTGGAAGAACGCAGCCCAGCAGGAAATCATTCAGCAGCTCCGGCTGGGATTCCTTTGAAATATGAAGTTTATCTGCGATGTATCTGCCCTCGCACAGGTGTATTATGTATCCCGGCATTGCAGCCCTCCCATATAGAATATATTTGTCAATCTGTAAAAAAGTGTACCCCCCGAGCCCCCGTAATGTCAATAAAGACAATTTCATACAAACAGTTTACTTGACTTATAATTTGTTAGGCGGTAAAGTCATAGATGGATAAATGGGATATCCATATCAGAGTAAAAGGAGAAACGTGTTGAATAACGATTACAACAAAGAACAAAACGACAAGAATGACGACAACAAGAATAATGGCAACAAAGGCAAAAACAGGAATGTCATGGTTCTGCTTGTCATCTCGGTGATATTGACACTGCTGTGCTGGAGAGCATACGACAAGATCACAAATGGAACGAAAAAAGAGATCCCGTACAGCGGATTTGTGGAGATGCTGGATTCGGGAGAGGTGGACAATGCGGAGATATATGCCAAAAAGATCAGATTTACCTCAAAGGAGTCTGACGGCACTCTGGATAAGAACACCTATGTGACAGTGAGGATAAGCGACGATAAGCTGGCAGACAGACTTAAGACAGCCCATGAGAAGTATGCCACAACATACAAGGGCAAAGACGAGAGCGGTTCAGCCATGGTCGGAACGATACTCTCATATGTGGTCATGATAGCTGCATTCTATCTGTTCCTCTCGTTAGTGACAAGGCGGAGCGGAATGATGGGCTTTGGCAAATCAAACGCCAAGGTATATATGGAGAAGAAGACCGGAGTCACATTTGCAGATGTTGCAGGAGAGGATGAGGCAAAGGAATCCCTGACTGAGATGGTCGACTTCCTTCACAACCCTAAGAAGTATATGGCTATAGGTGCAAAGCTTCCAAAGGGAGCACTGCTGGTCGGCCCTCCGGGAACCGGAAAGACACTTCTGGCAAAGGCTGTTGCCGGAGAGGCAAACGTGCCATTTTTCTCCATGTCGGGATCAAGCTTCGTGGAGATGTACGTGGGAGTCGGAGCATCGAGAGTCAGAGACCTGTTCAAACAGGCATCTGAGATGGCTCCTTGTATAATATTCATAGACGAGATAGATGCCATAGGCCAGAGCAGAGACAGCGTGAGGGGCGGTGATTCGGAGAGAGAACAGACACTGAACCAGCTTCTTGCCGAGATGGATGGATTTGACACATCCAAGGGAATAGTGATACTGGCTGCGACCAACAGGCCGGAGACACTTGACAAGGCACTCCTGAGACCGGGAAGATTTGACAGAAGAGTAATAGTTGAGAAGCCGGATCTTCAGGGTAGAATAGACACGCTGAAGGTACACTCCAGAAATGTCAAGATGGATGAGACTGTGGATCTCCGTGAGCTTGCGCTTGCCACAGCAGGTGCGGTTGGAGCAGATCTCGCCAACATAATAAATGAGGCGGCGCTCACTGCGGTCAGATCCGGAAGGAGCATGGTTTCACAGGCTGATCTGATTGGTGCGGTGGAGCTTGTATTTGCAGGAAAAGAGAAGAAGGGCAAGCTGCTAGGCGACCAGGAGAAGAAGGTCGTTGCATATCATGAAGTTGGACATGCTCTTCTGGTTGCTCTCCAGAAGCACACTGAGCCTGTTCAGAGAATTACAATAGTTCCTAGAACGATGGGTTCTCTGGGATATGTATGGCAGGTGCCTGAGGAAGAGAAGTATATGGAGACCAAGGCTGAGCTTGAGGCGAACATTGTGACGACCCTCGGCGGAAGAGCTGCAGAGGAATTGAAATTCGAGTCAGTGACCACCGGCGCGGCAAATGATATAGAGCAGGCGACCAAGACAGTGAGAGCGATGATAACCATGTATGGAATGTCAGACAAGTTCGGACTCATGCAGCTTGAGACTGTTCAGGGAAAATATCTCGACAGAAATGCAGTGCTCCAGTGTTCAGACAAGACTGCTGCAAAGGTCGATGAGGAGATTAGGAATCAGCTCAAGAAGGCATATGATGAGGCCAAGAAGCTTCTCTCAGAGCACATGAATGCGTTGGATGCCATCGCACAGTATCTGATAGAGAAGGAGTCGATAACAGGCCAGGAGTTCATGGATATATTCAACAGAGTTGAAAATGCTGAACAAAATGTTGAACATGAATAAAATTAAAACAATAATAAGATCAAAAAAGAGAAGCCGGGGCTGGCAAAAAGCTCCGGCTTCTCTTTTTTTCTATATCTGCTTTAGATTATATCTGCTGAAGATCGTCCAGGGTCTTGCCGTATGCCGGTAAAAACTCGCACACGAAGTCGTTTACCTCAGGATAAGTCTCAGCCATCTGTGACACGGAATTCATGATCGTACCCATGGCACTGGAGAACTCGGTATTTCCCGATCCTGTCTCCTCCATGCATTTGATCAGGGCGGACAGCTTGTCAGCCGCCTTGACGAGCTTCCAGAGATATACATCGTTCTCGTTGTCGGCATCCTTAAAAAATATCGGTTCATAGGCTGGTCTGAGATCGCCCGGCAGCTTGTCAAGAAGTGTGTGGCATGCGATATCTTCCACATCCTTGAAGGCTGTCTTGATATCATCGTTGTAGTATTTCACCGGGGTCGGCATGTCGCCGGTGATGATCTCCGATGCATCGTGATAGAGACCTATGAGTGCAGCTCTCTCGGCGTTCAGAGTCTTGCCGTAGCGTACATTGCCGATGGTTGCCAGTGCGTGGGCTATCATGCTCACCTCCAGGCAGTGCTCACACAGATTCTCCTCGCGGTTGTTCCTCATGAGTGCCCATCTGTCAATATATTTCATTCGTGATATAAGTGCAAAAAAGTTGTATTCCATCATAAAATCCTCGTTACTTCTGTTTATCGTTGTGGAAAAAGTTATATACCGCAGTGGCTGCAGTCTTGTTCATTCCCTGCGGGATCTCGAGATCAGCAATGCTGGCGGCACGGATCTTGTCTATGTCCTTGAAGTATGCCAGAAGAGCCTTTCTCCTTGCCGGACCGATGCCCTCAATATCGTCCAGAACTGAGTGGATCTGGGATTTGCTTCTGAGACTTCTGTGGTACTCGATTGCAAATCTGTGGGCCTCATCCTGAAGTCTTGTTATCATGTTGAAGGCCTGTGTATTTGCAGGGAAATCTATCTCCTTGTTGTTGTAATAGAGTCCTCTGGTTCTGTGGTGGTCATCCTTTACCATTCCGCATACCGGGATGTTGAGACCAAGCTCGTCAAGAACCTCCAGAGCTATGTTGACCTGACCCCGGCCGCCATCCATCATGAGTACATCAGGGTAGATATTAAACCGCTCGTCTGTGAACCTTCTTGTGAGTACCTCCCTCATGCTTGCGTAGTCATCCGGCCCGTCTATGGTCCTGAGCTTGAACTTTCTGTAGTCATTCTTCTTGGCGCGTCCGTTTTCAAATACCACCATGGATGCCACGGAGTGATAGCCGCTTATATGCGATATATCAAATGCTTCAAGGCGTCTTGCGGATGAAACTCCGATAAGCTGTGCCAGCTCATTTGCCGCACCCTCAGTGCGCTCCTTTTCACGCTTGAGCTTGTCGGCATCCTGGTTCATGACCAGAAAAGCATTGTCCTTTGCCAGCTTGAGAAGCTTCTGCTTGTCTCCCTTCTGGGGAACAATGATGTGTACCTGACTTCCCCGGCGGGCGCTCAGATATTCCTCGATGACCTTGTAGTCCTCGATCTGCTGCTCGATAATGATCTCCTTTGGCAGATATGGAGTGGAAGCGTAGTATTGCTTGAGAAAAGACTCCATGATCGTGCTGTAAGCCTCAGCATTTACGCCGCTCATGTGGTAGTGTTCCCTGCCGATCATCTTGCCGGATCTTATGAAGAATATGGATATGACACACTCATTTCCAAGATCGGTGGCCATGGCGATCACATCCCTGTCGTCTGCGCTTGTGTCACCGACTCTCTGGGTGGACTCAATGTGATGGATGCTCTTTATCAGATCCCTGATCTCGGCGGCCTGTTCAAATTCCATATCCTCGGCCAGCTCCTTCATCTGATTTTCGAGATCCCTGATCACATGACCGTGGTTGCCGTTCAGAAAGCTTATGGCATCCTGGACATTTTTGTTGTAATCCTCCTTGGAGATATATCCCTGACAGGGCGCCATGCACTGCTTTATCTGGTGATACAGGCAGGGCCTTTCAAGGCCCATATCCCTTGGCAGAACCTTGTTGCAGCTCCTGATGTGATACAGCTTTTTCAGCAGCTCTATGATATCCTTCACCGCTTTGGAATTGGTGTATGGGCCGAAATATTTGGAGTGATCCCGTTTCATCTGATGGCTGTACAGTATGCGCGGGTAATCCTCCTCCACAGTAATGCGGATATAGGGATAACCCTTGTCATCCGTGAGCATGGTGTTGTAATGCGGTCTGTGCTCCTTTATAAGGTTGCACTCTAGAACGAGAGCCTCGATCTCTGAACCGCAGACAATATATTCAAACCATGCAATATGGGATACCATCTTCTGAATCTTCGGGGATTTCTTGTAGCCGGTCTGGAAATACTGATGTACTCTGTTGTACAGATCTATGGCTTTTCCTACATATATAATATGATCCCCCGAATCGTGCATGAGATATACTCCTGGGACATGGGGGAGCTTCTTAAGTTCTTCTTCAAAATCAAACATGTCATTCACCTCAAAAATCTTAGATAAGTATATCACTATACTTACTATCATGTCATTCTTTCCTCAGAAAATTTGAAAAATAAAAAAGGATTTTGAGAAAAAACGGAGAATAATAAAAATGTGTGGTAAGAAATATTGATCATGTGATAGGAGAGATTCTATGACGATACGGGAACAGCAGGAAAAAAGGGAGCACGAAGTGCTCAGCAGATATGCGGCGTTCAGTGATCAGTCCACAGGACGTGACAGACCGGAGGAGCAGTGCGATCTCAGAACGGTCTACCAGAGAGACAGGGACAGGATACTCCACTGCAAGGCGTTCAGGAGACTTAAGCATAAGACTCAGGTATTTCTGTCGCCGGGTGATGATCACTACAGGACCAGACTGACCCATACTCTGGAGGTGTCGCAGATAGCAAGGACGATAGCCAGATCACTCAGGCTTAACGAGGATCTGACGGAGGCGATAGCGCTGGGACATGACCTGGGACATACGCCATTTGGACATGTCGGTGAGCGGACACTTGCGGCCTGCGCGGGCAATAATTTCAGCCACAATGTTCAGAGCGTAAGGGTTGTGGAACGTCTTGAGAACCGTGGTGAGGGACTTAATCTCACCTGGGAGGTCCGGGACGGAATGCTAAACCATAAGACATCATGCACTCCGCATACGCTGGAGGGACAGTGTGTGAGACTGGCGGACAAGATAGCGTACGTCAATCATGATATAGATGATGCGATAAGGGGTAACATATTGAAGGAGGAGGATCTTCCGACCAATATCACCGACATTCTCGGGAAGAATACCCGCACCAGACTGAACTGTCTCATACATGATGTGATAAATACGAGTCAGGACAAGGATTATGTCGGTATGTCGGCGGAGATCGGGGATGCTCTGGGGAAGCTGAGAACATACATGTTCAGATATCTCTACACTAACCCGATAGCCAAGAGCGAGGAGCTCAAGGCCGACAAGATGCTGAGGATATTGTATGAATACTTCATTGAGGACGCCAGCAGGCTGACAAATGAATGTGTTGAGATGATATATATGGGAGAGGATCCCAAGACAGTCGTGTGCGACTACATAGCTGGTATGACAGACAATTATGCGATAGAGACATTTAAGAGTATATATATACCGAAGTCCTGGAAGGTCTGAGCATACCTGACAAACAGGAGGAATCGAATTGTATTATTCGGATGACGTGATAAATGAAGTCTTGTCAAGAAATGATATAGTGGATGTTATCGGAAGCTACGCAAGCCTTAAGAAGAAGGGCGCGAATTACGAGGCATGCTGCCCGTTCCACCATGAGAAGACTCCGTCATTTAAGGTCAACAGGGAAAAACAGATGTATCACTGCTTCGGCTGCGGAGTCGGTGGCAACGTGTTTACATTTGTCATGGAATATGAGAACCTCAATTTCCCGGAGGCGGTGGAGAGGCTTGCGGAGAGGGCTGGAGTACAGCTCCCTGAGAAGTCCATGAACGCCCAGGAGAGGTCGAGGGAGCAGTATAAGATAACGCTTAGGGAGATGAACAAGACTGCGGCTGCATATTTTCATTATATATTGAAGCACAGCCAGCATGGTGAGAAGGCTTATGAGTATTTTCACGAGACAAGAGGTCTCTCTGATGAGACGATAAATAAATTTGCGCTTGGATATTCAGATATATACAGGGATGATCTGTACAGGTATCTGAAGAGCAAGGGATATACAGATGATCAGATGAAGGGCTCGGGACTTGTTGAGATCAGCGAGAAGGAAGGCGGTGTGGACAAGTTCTGGAACAGAGCCATGATCCCGATACTGGATATAAACGGCAAGGTCATCGCATTTGGCGGACGAGTCATGGGCGATGGAAAACCGAAATATATAAATACCAGTGATACTGTGGTGTTCGACAAGAGCCATACGCTGTTTGCCATGAACATAGCAAGGCGGAGCAGGAGAAAAGGATTTATATGCTGTGAGGGATATATGGATGTCATCTCCATGCATCAGGCAGGATTTGACAATGCCGTGGCATCCCTTGGAACGGCATTTACATTTGGACATGCTGGGATAATAAAGAGATATGCCGATGAGGTTTATCTGGCGTACGACAGTGACGGCGCAGGCGTGGAGGCGACGAAGAAGGTCATAGCAATTCTCCGGGAGGTCGGAGTCGGCGCAAGGGTCATCAATATGAGACCGTACAAGGATCCCGATGAGTTCATACAGAACCTTGGAAGCGAGGCATTTGAGGAGAGGATAAAGAAAGCTGAGAGCGGAATGATGTTCCTTGCAAGGATATATTCTGAGGAATATGACCAGAGCGATCCGGGTGAGCTGACCAAGTTCCAGAACCAGATAGCGAGGGAACTGGCATATATTGAGGACGATCTGGAGAGAAATAATTATGTCGATGCCATAGCGAGGAAATATGTGATCGACAAGGATGCCCTTGCCGCGAAGGTACATGCCTACGGTGTTGCGGGCACGGCAAAGCCGGAGATAGTGGAGCGGGAGACCCGCAGACTCCAGGAACAGCAGGGCTATGAAGAGTTCCCGGGAGACCAGAGCGCGGGAGCTCCGGGAAGACCTGAGACAAAGGATAATAAGACCGCCAAGCTTCTGCTCACATGGCTTGTGAACCGGCCGGAGCTGTTTGCCAGACTTGACGGCGTGGTGAGTGAGGCGGACTTTGAGCCGGGAATATACCGGACCGTAGCGGACAAGCTGTACTCTCAGTACAGGGAGAAGCACAAGGTTGAGCCCGCTGTGGTGGTGAACACATTCCAGGATGTGGAGGAACAGAGACTGGTGGCAGGCATGCTCCAGACAGATCTGGCGATAGACATGACCGAGGAGGAGGTTGGCAATGCCATAACCGAGGTCGTGAAAAAGATAAAGCTTGCCAGCATAAAAAAGCAGCTTGAGAGCGAGAATGACATGATGAAGGTTCAGCAGCTCATCAAGGACAGGAAAAAGATAGAAAAGTTTAAAGTTATTTTATAAGAAATAA
>OLJA01000437.1_pt1 | contig 28841 bp, 34 predicted proteins | sample 1601401 | NCBI WGS metagenome assembly OLJA01 (sample SAMN01915217, study PRJEB22387) | human gut metagenome | isolation source: stool | host: Homo sapiens | place: USA | reverse complement strand
GCGGACAAACGGTTTTCAAGACCGCCTCGTTATGACCACTTCGATACCTCTCCATAACGTATTCTGTTGTTGTCGTTTTGTGTGTCTCACGCGACGACTTGTTTATAATACCAAACCAGAATACATATGTCAACACTTTTTTCAAAGTTTTTTTATTTTTTTTGTTTTTTCTCTTTAAACCGCTTTTTATAAGCTTTCATCTGCATATAGATCAGCTTATCGTGCAGCATGTGCAGCTTATGAAACAACTTTCTTACACGTACCAGATTGGTTGCCAGTCTTACGTCTTCCGGTGTTGTAACTTTAATATTATCATAACCACCTTCAAACAACTTCACAGGGACATTTCCATATGTCTCTACTACCATTGCATCATCTGTCGCTTTCCCATCATCATTTTCCATCATTTTCTCATATGCTTTTTTTACAAGATCAAATTCAAAACATTGTGGAGTCTGAACCTGCCACAACGTTTTTCTCTCCGGTGTACGAACTGCATAATTTTCCTGATCAACAACTTTTATCGTATCTTTTGATGGCATTCCTACCACACACGCACGATATTTTTTAACATAGTATATACATTTTTGTACAAGTTCTGCATTGATCATCGGACGTGCTCCATCATGAATCAATACATAATCTGCATCTTCAATTGCTTCAAGTCCAAAATAAACGGAGGCATATCGTTCCCATCCACCTGGCACGATCTTCGTCACCTTATTAAAATGATAACGATCTACAATATATTCTTTACAATAGTCTATTTCATCCTCTCCTGTAACAAGAATGACTTCATCTACAGCGCTCTCTTCAAAAGCCTTCAGGGCATAATACACCAAAGGTCTTGATTTGATCAGCATATATTGTTTGGGAATCCCACTTCCCATTCTTTTTCCTTCTCCTGCCGCTAAAACGATTGCCGCAATTTTTTCTTCCATGTATTACCCCTGTCTGGTACCGATCTTTAATCCTGGCACCGCATTCAAATCTAAACCACTTCTCACACCATTCATATAATCATAATATCCACATACACCGATCATCGCTGCATTATCTGTACAAAAGATTGGTGATGGATGATAAAATTCAATTCCTGCTTCTTTACAGCGTTCGATCATTTTGGCACGAAATGCACCATTAGATGCGACTCCACCTGCAATTGCAAGTTTCTTATATCCAAGTTCTTTTGCTGCTTCAACTCCATGAGAACTCAGCACATCTACAACAGCCTCCTGAAAAGATGCTGCTACATCTGCACGATTTACTTCTTCACCTTTCATTTCACATTTATTCAAATAATTCAACACAGATGATTTTAGTCCACTAAAACTAAAATCCATCTTAGAATCATTAACCTTAGCTCTAGGAAATGCGATTGCATCTTTATCTCCTTCTTTTGCCAGAGCTTCTATCTTTGGTCCTCCTGGATATCCAAGTCCGATAGCTCGTGCCACCTTATCAAACGCTTCCCCTGCTGCATCATCTCTCGTGCATCCAATGATCTCGTATTTTCCATAATCTTTGACATCTACAAGGTGTGTGTGTCCTCCTGAAACAACCAAACACAAAAATGGTGGTTCTAAATCTGGATGCTCTATATAATTAGCACAAATATGTCCTTCAATATGATGTACTCCTACCAGCGGTTTATTTTTAGCAAACGCAAGTGCTTTTGCTTCTGCCACCCCTACTAAAAGTGCACCAACCAGACCCGGTCCATATGTGACCGCGATCGCATCAATACTGTCTAAAGTCTCTCCTGCTTCTTTCAGCGCTTCTCTTACTACAAAGTTTACTTTCTCTACATGTTTTCTTGAGGCAATCTCTGGGACAACTCCTCCATAAAGTTTGTGCAGTTCGATCTGAGATGAAATAATATTGGATTTTACGCATCTTCCATTCTCAACAACTGCTGCCGCTGTCTCATCGCAGGAAGATTCGATTGCCAGAATCTTAATCTTATCGCTCATCGTATTCTCCTATTCTTCCTGAAAGTCTAATGTTATTGTCTTACCGTCTTTACCCGCCTTAGCCTTTGGGAAAATAGATTTCACCTTCCCCATAAACTCTTCAGCTCGTACTAATGACGGACTATAATGTGTCAGCCACATTTGTTTTACATCAGCCTCTTTTGCAAGACGAGCTGCTTCGTAAAATGTCATGTGTTTATATTCTCTTGCTTTCTTTTCTTTTCCTTCTTCTCCGTACATTCCTTCACATATAAATAAATCTGCATTCTTTGCATGTTCTGAAATTGCCGGAACAGGTCTTGTATCTGTGCAATATGTCAGTTTAATCCCCAGTCTTGGTTCTCCAAGGATCATATTACTTGTTAATACACGCCCATCTTCACTTTCCACAGTTTCTCCCTTCTGGAGTCTATTCCAATATTTCATTGGTATATCATTTTCCTTTGCTTTGACAGGATCAAATTTCCCTGCTCTCGGAATTATCATGTTATATCCATAACATGGTACATTATGTTTCACATGGAAAGCTTCTATTTTGTACCCATCCATCTGTATTACATGCTCTTTTTCATTTAATTCATAAAATTCAATCGGAAATGGGAGTTCTGGTGCGATAACGCGCAGCGAATTCACAACCTTCTCCACACCCCTTGGTCCAATGATCAAAAGCGGCTCTGTTCGTTCTGCATTGCCAAGAGTCAATAAAAGCCCTGGCAGCCCGCTGATATGATCTGCATGAAAATGAGTGAAGCATATTGCATCTAATGGCTTTACACTCCATCCACGTTCTTTGATCGCTACCTGTGTTCCTTCTCCGCAGTCAATGAGCAGACTATGCCCATTGAATCTTGTCATACATGCGGTTAATCTTCTGTATGGGAGCGGCATCATTCCGCCGGTTCCCAGTAAACATACATCTAACATAAATCACCTTTTATGATAATATCTCACTCTTCTCAGTTACTTTTGGTGGTATTTCAAACTGTTTTACGATACGGTCATAACATCTTTCACAAATCTTAAATTCATGAATCTGTGTATCCTTATCTGAGAAATATCCCCATTCTTTTTTGACTTCTATATAATCTGATTTATCCTTTAATAACTGACCACATACATTACACTTCATCTCATTCTCCTCCTTATATTCTTCATTATAAGAAGGCTCATCAGAAGAATCCAGTGGTAATGATTGGTCATTCGCAGAAATATCCTTAAACATCAGCACAGCATCTTCTATCGGATCTTTGTAATATTTTGCTCTGCGGCCATATTCTTCAAATCCATTCTTTAAATAAAACTGGCTGGCTGCTTCATTCGATTCTCTTACTTCCAGATAGATCGTCTCTACCCCAAGCTTGCGGTATCTTCGTTCAAATTCCTGAAACAAAAGGGTTCCTATTCCCATTTTCCTTATAAATGGAACAATTGCAATCCTATGTATCTCTGCCTGTTCCAGAACATGTTCTGCAATGATATAACCGCTGATACGGTTTCTGTCTCTCCATACATAGATGTCGCTTGTTTTTCTATAATAAAATGATTCTATACTCTCAAGACTCCATGGCCTGTTAAATGAAAGCCTTTCAATCTCTGCTACCATCTTTAATTCTTCTGGAACTGCTTTCCTTACATGCCATTCTCTTGCTGATGCACTATTTTTGTCCATGAAGCCGCTCTTCTCTCTCACGTTCTGCCTGAGATTTTCTTAAATATTCTGGAACAAATTCATCTGCACTCTCATAAATTCCCTGCGCAAAATAAACCTGTGCCAGGGCACCGACTGCCGCTGCTCTCTGACGATTTGCATGTGCTGGTGCAAAAACAGCTGATTTGCCCATCTTCTCAAGAATCTCATCATGGTATACAGGCACACCATCTCCTAAGAAAATAACTGGTTCATTATATGCTTTTAGCTGGTCAAGTGTATCCTCTACACTTTGTGCACACTGTTCTTTTAACACTTTCATTTCACTGCCTTCAAAACGGTAAAATCCTGTGTATACCTGCTTTCTTCTGGCATCCATCATTGGACAGATGATCATAGATGTTCCAAATAACTGATATGCCAGTCCATCTACTGTAGGCACTGGTACAATCGGTTTATCGAGTGCCAGTCCAAGTCCTTTTGCTGTCGCAGCGCCAATACGAAGTCCTGTAAATGATCCAGGTCCTTTTGCAACTGCGATTGCATCAATATCTTCCATCTCAAATGAAGTTCTCTTGATCACTTCATCCAGCATCGGAAGCAATGTCTGAGAATGTGTTAATTTATTCCCTGTCGTATATTCTGCGATCAGACGATCATCTTCGATCAGTGCCACAGAAGCTACCAGTCCAGAACTATCCAGTACTAATAATTTCATCTATTGTTCCTCCATCTCAATTTCTCGATAATCAAATCCTTTTTCTAAATCTTTGCGGATCGTAATCTTCTGATAATGATCTGGCAGAATCTCTTCGATCAGATTTGCCCACTCGATCAGGCAGACTCCTTCTCCATATACATAATCCTCATATCCGATCTCGTCCATCTCTTCGATATCCCCAATACGGTAAACATCAAAATGATACAGCGGAAGTCTTCCTTCTTCGTATTCTCTTACGATCGTAAATGTCGGACTCTGAATTGGTTCTGTAATTCCTAAACCATCTGCCAGACCTTTTGTAAATACAGTCTTTCCTACTCCAAGATCTCCATATAAGCAGATAACCTGCCCAGGAACTGCTTCCTGCCCGATCTTCTTTCCGATCTCATAAGTATCCTCTGCACAAAAACTTTGTACGATCATCTTATAATTCTCCTTCTATTTCTCTGTTTTTTCATCCTGTTCTTCATTGTCTTCTTTCACAGATGCTTTTGAATATTTTGAAATGTCCTGCCCGTCAGGTGTCTTCAGGGTTCTTTCTGCCGCTTTCATATGTTCTTTCATATAAGATAACATCTTATCTTTATCTTCCCCAAGTGCATAATCTGGAAATACAAATGCCTGTTTTCTTCCTGTATACAGAATATTTAATCCCATAACATGAGAAATCTTTAAAACTCTTGCCCACTCGATCGTTGCACTGTCTTCTCCAAGTTCTACAAAAATACCATCTTCATTTAATGTATAATATGTCTTCATTTTATAAACAGGATTCTCAATTGCTTGTTTCTTGGCTTTTACATACAGCATCAGCGGATTAACCACAACAAATAATCCGATCAGAACAATTCCAAATATCATATTGGACTGTCCATCTGCCGCACCAGTTCCTGTAATACACATATATATTCCAAGTGCGATCATGGCAATCGTCAGGATCAGCTGAAACCCAGAATATGTGTATGCTAATGAAAATTTAAATATATCATTTGCCTTTAATTGTGTATGAAATTTCATAGTAATTCTCCTTTTCTTTGTTAATCAAATATTATACCATAATCCGGGTATAAAACCAATGATTTTACAAATACTACAGACATACAAGAAAAAAAATCAACTCATGGAGGATCATAAAAAATGAGAGCTACAGGTATTATACGAAGAATCGATGACCTTGGCCGGATCGTTATACCGAAAGAAATACGAAAAACCATGCATATCAGAGAAAGCGATCCTTTGGAAATATTCACAGAAAAAGACGGCAGTATTATCTTAAAAAAATATTCCCCGATCGGAGAAATGGGAAACAACGCCCAGCAATGCGCCGAATCGATCGCATCACAGATTCCTCACACAATCTGTATCTGCGACCAGGATTCCGTAATCGCTGCCGCCGGCCCTAATGCGAAAAAGTTACTTGGAAAGCTGTTACATGAAAAGGCTGAAGAAGCACTGTCGGAACGCAAAAATCTATTAATGGATCGTGAAAACGGAGACTTTTTCCCTTTTATATCAGATTTTCCTGAAGTTTTCCAGTATGTATGCCTGGCTACGATCATCTCGGAGGGAGATGCAGTCGGGTTTGTTTGTATCCTTTCGATTGAGGAGGAACTTACAGAAAAAGAATTGATGGTGGCCCGGATCGGGGCTGGGTTTCTTGGAAAGCAACTAGAGGGATAGTTGTTTAGATTGTATGAGACAGTCATAAGATAAGAATCAATATTTATAATAAACCGGTGAGCAACGATTAGCATATTTTAAGTGCGTTTTTTACAAATTCGCAGCGCCCTGTGGTTGAATGTTTGACCATGGCTGTGGGCATTTTGGCTCACAGCGAGGAAGTTTTCAAAGGAACAGGCGCGGATAAGCGATTTGTAAAAAACGCTCTTAAAATATGCGTGTTGCCACCGATATATTATAAATATTTGTTCTTAGCTTCTTTCTATCTCATACAACATTAACGACTACCCTTCAAATCACAATTTTAGTTTAAAATAATTCTTCCGAAATTCCAACATCCCTTCATCTCGCATCTTCCCAAGTTCCGCAGACAAAGCGCTTCGGTCGACTGATAAATATTCCGCAAGCTGCTGCCGGTTAAATGATATTGTGAATTCCTCGCTTCCAGCTCGCACAGATTCGGACGACAGATAGGACAGTACCTTATCCCTTAATGATCTTTGTGACATATGTTCCACTTTTCTTGTCATTGCCAGGGTTCTTGCTGCTATGGAGGATAATAAATTTCTTATGATCTTTGAATGAAATTCACAGCCGTTTGAGCAGATCGTGAGTACTTTCTGGATATCTAAAAATAACACTTTCACATCGGTCTTTGCTACAACACTGACTTCTAAATGTTCTACTCCGGCACAGGCATAGACTTCTCCGAATAAGTCTCCGGGGCCTGCTTCTCCTAGGATCATGACGTTGCCCCAGACGTCTTCTTTCATCATATGGACGGTTCCTTCCAGTACCATGCCAATCTGGGTAACTTTGTCTCCTGTGTGGAATATAAATTCATTTTTCTTGTAATTTCGTTCTTTTGCAGAGAGGCAGCTCATCATGGAATCAAGGTCATGTGTTTCGACTCCTGCAAAGAGTGGTGATTTTGGTATTTTCATTTTGATTTCCTCTTGTAATCTGGTTATAACATTATTTTGGTTATAAATGAAACAAAGAGCCGTATCCGATAACGACTCTCTGTATATTCTTTCTCTTATATCTGGAAGATTATTCGCGGAATGTAATCTCTCCTGTTTTCTCATCCATAGCGTCTACGATCGCAAGGGATTCTAAGTGTGTCTGTTTTCTTAAGAAGTCTCCACCTGGCTGGAATCCTTTCTCGATTACAACTCCGGCTCCGATCAGTTCTGCTCCGGAATCTTTGACTAATTTTGCCAGTCCTTCTAAGGCTTTACCATTGGCAAGGAAATCGTCGATCAGTAAAACACGGTCTCCTTCTCCTAAAAATTCTTTGGATACAATGATGTCATAGACTCTTCCGTGTGTAAATGACTCTACTTTTGTTGTGTACACATCTCCTGCGATGTTCTTTGTCTGTGTTTTCTTTGCGAATACAACTGGTACATCAAAAATCTCTGCTGCAACGCAGGCGATTCCGATTCCTGATGCTTCAATTGTAAGGATCTTATTAATATCTTCACCTTCAAAACGTTTTCTAAATTCTTTTCCAATTTCACGGAATAATTTTACATCCATCTGGTGATTTAAAAAACGGTCTACTTTCAGGACATTTCCTTCTTTTACGACTCCATCTTTTCGGATTCTCTCTTTTAATAACTCCATTACTTGGCCTCCACGCTCTTTTGTATTTTAAATAATATTTTAACTACTTTTGCCTCGCTTTGCAAGCATTGCTTGCATTTCTTTTGGATAATCTATATCGCAAAGTTCAGATTCTTCCAGTACCTTGAAAAATCTGGCATTTTCTATATGATTTTTAAGAATTTTTTTGCCGCCTTGGTCCTTCGTTAATGATCGAAGCTCCTGTTTATACCTTTTGGAAAACCATACTGGATTCCCCAGTGCATCTTCTGTTTTGACACAGCCAAGTTCATAATTACCATCTTCCATAAAAGAGAGAAATCCTTCGATGGTCTCTTTTTTCATGTCTGGCTGGTCTGCTACAAAAAAGGCATAATGGTCTGCATCTTCACAGGCATTGATCCCTGCTTTGATCGACCATGAAATACCATATTTGCTTTCCGGGCAAAATGCTGTTTTGATGACTGCTTGCTGGTTCTCTTCCTGAAGCTGTCTTTGGATTTCTTCATGCTGGGTTACAACGACGATCTCCCAGTTTGGATGTTTTCTGCAGATCTCTATCAGATGATCGAGTCCATAGCGGTACATCGGTTTTGTCCCAATATACTTTAACAGTTTGTTCTCTTTTCCAAAACGGCTGCTGTTTCCGGATGCCAGATAAATGACTGCTGTCTTTCCTTTATCCATATTTCTTATTGTTCCTGTTCTAACAGTCCCATAACAATCTTTTCACTGGTGATCGGCAATTCACGAATCCATAATCCTGTTGCATTAAATACAGCATGCGCTAACGCTGGAGATGGTGTGTTGATAACAATCTCTCCGATGGATTTTGCACCGAATGGTCCTGTTGGTTCGTAACTGCTTTCAAATTCCACTCGTAATTTTCCTACATCCACTCGTGATGGAACTTTGTACTGCATGAAGGAATTCTGTTTGACATATCCATTTGGTGTATAATCAACGCCTTCATATAATGCCATTCCGATTCCCTGTCCAAGTCCGCCTTCTACCTGTACTCTTGCAAGGTTTGGATTGACTGGTGTTCCGCAGTCTACAACTGCAACATAATCTAGAATCTCGATATGTCCTGTCTCTTTATCAAGCTCGATCTCAACCATTCCTACCATAAATGGTGGTGGTGATACTGGGGAACTGTTTGTCTCTGTTACCTGGAACGTTTCATTATTGTTAAACATAGATGCTGTCGCAATATCAACTAAAGAAACTTCTTTTCCACTTTCTGGATCTGTGACTTTCTTTCCATCAAATTCCAGATTATCCGTAGATTCGATTTCCATCTTTTCGGCTGCTTTATTTAAAATATGTACTTTTAATTTTTCACACGCACGTTCCACTGCTTTTCCTGTGACATAAGTAGAACTTGATGCGTAAGATCCAGAATCATATGGAGATGTATCGGTATCTGCTCCGCTGACCATAATATCATCCACTGGACATTGCAGACATTCTGCTGCCATCTGTGCCAGGATCGTATCACATCCGGTTCCCATATCGGCTGCCGCAATGGAAAGTGTATACAGTCCATCATCATTTAATTTGATCGTTGCGGAACCTACGTCAACACCTGAAATACCTGAACCCTGCATTGCCATTGACATTCCAACGCTTCGAACCTTTCCATTTCCCATATCCTTACAAGGGTATTTTTCATCCCATTTGATCATTTCTTTGGCGCGGGCAAGGCATCGATCTAAAGCACAGCTGTTCGCTGTCTCCCCATAATAGGCTGGCATGATATCACCTTCGCGCACCATATTCATCTCACGGATCTTGGTTGGCTCCATTCCAATCTTCGCTGCCAGTTCACTCACTGCGGATTCCAGTGCAAAAACACCCTGTGTCGCACCATATCCACGGTAGGCTCCTGCTGACATGCGGTTTGTATACACAACATCGTATGCAAATTTGAATGCTTCTAAGTCTCTGTATAATGGAATAGATTTATGGCCAGACAGTCCAACCGTTGTTGGTCCATGTTCTCCATAAGCACCTGTATTAGATAATGTATACACATCGATTGCTCGAATCTTTCCATTCTTATTTGCTCCGACACGGACTGTTACCTGCATCTCATGTCGTGGAGAAGATGCAATCTGGGATTCCACTCTTGAGAAAATGATCTTGGATGGTTTCTTTGTCATCCATGTGACGAATGCTGGATAAACTTCGGAAATTGAGCTCTGTTTTGCACCAAATCCACCACCGATTCTTGGTTTGGATACTCGAATCTTTGATTTTGGAATACATAATGCATTCGATAAGATTCTTCGTACATGGAATACGATCTGTGTGGAACTTACAACATTTAATCTTCCGTATTCATCAATAAAACAGTAAGTTCTAAATGTCTCCATCATTGCCTGCTGGTTGGCTTTTGTATGATAAGTATGTTCTACAACAACATCACAATCTGCTAATACAGCATCAACATCTCCTTCATGAGTTTCTTCTGTTGCACAAAGGTTTTTCTTATTATCTGCGCCAATGTTACAAAGTGTCTTCCAGTTATCTTCTGGATGTACTAATGGTGTACCTTCATCCATTGCTTTCCTTGGATCTAAGTTCGCTGGTAATACGTCATATTCTACACGTAACATCTTGATTGCCTGATCTACGCATTTCTCATTTTCACCGGCAACGATCGCTACCGGGTCACCGACATAGCGCACATGCTGGTCTAAGATCTGTCTGTCATATGGGCTTAACTCTGGATATGTCTGTCCTGCCATTGTGAAACGTTCCTGTGGAACATCTTCCCATGTATAAATTGCCTCAATTCCAGGCACTTTCATGGCAAATTTTGTATTGATCGATTTGATCATTGCATTGGCATATGGGCTTCGCAGTAATTTTACGATCAAACAGTCTTTTGGTGCCTTGTCATTTGTAAATACAGGTTTCCCTGTCACTAGTGCCATTGCGTCTTTTTTCATGATCGGCTGGTTAACTACTTTCATTCGGCACCTCCATTTTTCGCTTTCTTATATTCTAAAAAGTTTAAGATTCCTCGAAGCTGTCCTTCATATCCTGAACATCTGCACAGATTTCCGGATAAATATTCTTTGATCTCTTCTTCTGTTGGGTCTGGAATCTCTCTGAATAATGCAATCGCATTCATGATCATTCCCGGATTGCAGAATCCACACTGTTCCGCTCCCTGATTGGCAATAAAAGCTCCAAACTCCGCTGCTTCTTCCTGTAATCCTTCCAATGTGTCAATCTTATGTCCATCCACTCTTGCTGCAAGAATAGAACAGGATAAAATTGGCTGGTCATCCATAAATACCGTACATAATCCACAGTTTGATGTCTCACAGCCACGTTTTACACTGTAACATCCAAGATCTCTCACAAGATCGATCAGGAGAGTATCTGCATCAATCTGTGGGGTTACTTTCTTTCCATTCAATGTAAATGTAATCTCCATGCCTATTTCTCTCTCCTTTCTTCTAACTGTTCCAGTCCTCGTCTTACAAGAACTTCTGATAAATGTCTTCTGTACTCTGCACTTCCACGCATATTGCTTCCAAAATTCATCCGTTTGGTCACTTCATCTGCAAGGGTTCTTCTTCCTTCATCGTCTTTGATCATATCTTTCCACTGATCTGATAATTTTACTCTTGCCGCTCTTGATGGTCTTGCACCAACAACTGCATATGCATCTTCCGTTCCGAATGAAATGGCGCATGTCAAAACTGGAAAATCTGTCTTTGTATTTCTATGAGAAAGATAAACACTTTCCTGTGGATGTTTTTTAACGATCAGGCGCACCAGGATATCATTTGGATATTTATTTGCTGCAAACTGATCGAGTGGAATGATTCCCTCGTGATGTAATTCCACATAACTGTCAAATGCAAGAAAACAACTTAATACATCAGAGAAACCGAATTTACCAAAAATACTTCCTCCAACTGTCGCAAGATTACGGAACTGTACTCCAACGATATGTGTGACGCTTTCTTTCACTGCCCCCTGACTCCATGTATTCAAACCTTCATGAAGCTCGATCTGTCTTAAGGTTACCATAGCTCCAATGGAAAATTCTTCGTCATTTTCTTCAATCTGATCCAGTCCAAGTTCCGACAGGTCAATTGCTTTTTGTACATTTCTTGTGACCATCTTAAGCCACAACATACCGCCAATCACACAGTTTGTCTTTTTCTGATTCAGCTCATAAGCCTGCTCAAGACTTTCTGCTTTGACATACTCCTTGATCTTTAACATTCTATTCATCCTTTCACACTTAATTTTTCTAAAAAGTCCCCTTTACAGCAAGAAAAAGGAGTACTTTCCAAGAAAGTACTCCTAAGGTCTGCCTTTATAATCCCCAGTATTCTCCATACGTATCTTTGATTTCCTGTACATTGCTGCTAGAAATACCATCGATCGTCTTCTTAACAAACTGGTAAGTCCTTGGTCGTTTTGATTTCAACGCTGTTGGATTTTCTTTATAATCTCTGTAAGATTCTGCAAAATATTCAGATGCTGTCTTTGTTACATAAGTCTTGTTATATCCTGTGTATTTTGACTTCTCTGCTTTGTAAATGCTGTTCCATTCACTTGTGCTTACCTTGTCTCCTGCAAGGAAGTTCGCAAAATGTCCAAGTTCATGTAATAATACATAATCTTTTGCACTCTGAATCTCAATCTTATGATTCTTTACACTGAATACTCCTGTATGTGATGCATTCTTGTTGATAACCAGCTTGAACTTTAATGTATCAAATGCATCAAGAATCTTCTTATCTGCCTTTGCTCCGAGAGTTCTTACGGTTGTTCCTGTGGAACCTGTCTGTGTAAGCTGTACGGTTGTTGTCTTCACTGTTGTCTGAACAACGGTCTCAACTGTTCTCTTGTTAGAACCCTTCTTATCGTAATCTTTTGTTGTTGTGACAACCTTTGTATCAACTACCTTGCGCTGAGAACTGCTCTGTGTTGTCTTCTTAGTTGTTCTTGTTTTCTTTGTTGTTGTAACTTTACTCTTTGAAGCTTTCTTCTTTAATTTCTGAACCTTTTTGCTTCTCTTTGTTGTTGTCTTCGTTGTTACTTTTGGTGCCTTGCTTAATGGTACTTCGACACCATCAATCTTAATTGTTGATTCTTTTGGATGCTTCATTGTATCAACGCTCTCAAAGGAAGCCATCTGTTTCTCAAACTTCTCCTGCTGATGGTTGTTATAAAATGTAACTCCACCGAAGATCAGCACTACTGCGAGGATAATAGACGTCAGTCCTGCTACAACTTTTTTCTTCATAATTATCGTCCCTTCTTTAATATTTATTTATACTTAATTATACTTTGATATTTCAGCTTCCCCTAGTTTGAAATATCAGCCCTCTTATACACTTTTATCGTACAATATTCGACTTTTTTTGTCAATGGATTCTGGCATATTTAACGAAGCCTTTTACCCAGCATTTCGGCATTTGACGCATACAACATTGCTGTGTCTTTGCTGATCTTTCCATCTTTGTATGCCTGCAGTAACGACTGGTCCATCGACATCATTCCGCTTCCTGTTGATGAATAGATCATTCCGTCAATCTGATGGACCTTATTCTCACGGATCATATTCCTGATCGCTGGTGTCACTTCCATGATCTCAAATACCGGGATCAGCGTTCCGTCTACACTTGGCACCAGCTGCTGTGAGATTACGGCCTGCAGTACAGATGCCAACTGAATTGTGATCTGCCTTTGCTGATTTGGCGGGAATACATCGATGATACGCTCGATCGTGTTAGCTGCACCAACTGTATGCAAAGTTGAAAATACAAGATGTCCGGTTTCTGCTGCCGTCATCACAACCTGTATTGTTTCATAGTCTCGCATCTCTCCAAGTAAGATCACGTCAGGACTTTGTCTTAATGCCGCACGTAAAGATGTTACATAATTGACGGTGTCCATATTTACTTCTCTCTGGCTGACAATGCTTTTTTTATGCTGATGCAGAAATTCCAGCGGATCTTCCAGGGTAATAATATGATCTTCTTTTGTCTCGTTGATCTCCTCCACCATACATGCAAGTGTCGTTGACTTTCCACTTCCCGCCGGTCCTGTTACAAGCACCAGTCCCTTATTTAGTTCACTTAGTTTCATTACCTGATCGGGAATTCCAAGTTTTTTTGAATCCGGAAGATGGAATGCGATCACACGGATCACAGCTGCGAGAGACCCTCTCTGTTTATAAGCACTCACACGGAATCTTGACAGTCCTGGAACCGCAAATGAGAAATCATCATCTCCTGTTTCCAGTAGTTTTGCGATATTACGGTCAGATGCCATTTTATAAATCTCACGGATCATATGCTCTGTATCCTGCGGCATCATTCGTTCTTCATTGATCCGGTGCATAACTCCATTTGTTTTCATTGTAAGCGGTAATCCGGCAACAATAAATAAATCGGATGCCTCCTTATCTGCCGCTAATGTTAAAAATTCTTCTATGTTCATTGTGTCCCCTTTGATCATTTTCTCTGAAATACCGGAAGTGAATCATCCTTCTTCCATGTGCCAACTGCTTCATTTTTAAAACATAATATCTCATAACAAATGTTTTTTTGCTTCTTCGGATAGCAGATTCTGATCTTTACATTGATCTGCTGCTTATTTGTGATCTTCTTTTGAAACTTTATCGTATGCTTTGTTTTATCATATGTAATGTCTTTCAAGTCTGACAAACTTTTTGGTATATTTCGCAGATATTCTTTTTGATTTTTTGATCTGTGGTATGTCTGCCACAGCCTCTTGTCAATCTGGCTTAATGTCTGATTTGCCTCATTTGATGCCTCATAATAATCGGTTGTTCTCTTAAGATTCTTTTTACTTAATGTATAATCTCCATTTGCACTCGTAAGCGTAAGTGTCGCAAACACCGATAAACTGACAATTGTTAAGACCAGAACGATGGAAGCGGCTCCCGTTCCAAGAAACGGCATTCTATGATCTTTCATTGTTTTTTCCTCCTGGCAGATGTTTCAAAAGTTTGAGATGATAGATCTGTTTTTTTCCTTTATACATTATAACATTTCCCTGTCTGTCTGTTCCATCATCCTGAAAATAGATCGTCATTTGATATACTGCATTTTTCTTTTCTGTCATCTTCCAGTCTTTATCAAAATATCCCCGGTACTTTCCATCTTTTTCTTTTAGTTTGGAAAAATACTGTTGATAATCTTTCAGATCTGTATATCCCGCTTCAAACAATTCTGCCGCCTGGCTGACATAGTTCTTTGTCTCAGTCAGTTCTTTTGCCTTTACGCTGATGTTATGTGATTTTACAAATACCTGCAAAAGAACTGCGCCACAGACTGCAAAGAAAAACAAAACAAACATCAATTCCATCAAAATCAAATGGCTTCCTCTGTTTCTTTGTCTCATACGCCCTCCTATTCTCTGCTCTGTCTGTATACACAGGTTCGATATTTCACTCCATCTTCTCCCGTGATCCTGATATCATACATCTGGTTCTGCTCTTTGATCTCAAATCCTTTTACCGGCACGATCTCTTCCCCCTGTACCTTTTTCGTATCAAGGCCGTCCCGGATCATCAGTTCCCTTAAGGCTCCATTTTCCTGGTAAATATATGTATAATATTTCTTTCCTGCTGTCATCTCTGTATGGATCAATACTGTTTTATTGTGAAATGTTCCGATAGAAATGCTGTTTTGTTCATCCCATTGTTTTATTTTTTCTGTTATATAAGAAATGTCAATACGCTTCTCATAATTTTCATTCATCGCTGATGCCGTATGGCTGTATACATTGGCTCCAACCATGATCAGTGTAAATGCGCATACCGCAAATGTCGCAAACAGGACAATGAGAAACATCTTATCCACCATATGTTTTTGTCTCTCCACAAAAATCACCTCTCATTCACTGCGATCACGGTTACCTGCGGCATCCGGTTTGATCCAACGATCTCGTAGGAAACGATAAATTTGTCTTTATCATAGCTTACTCCATAATGCTGTTCCAGATATGACAGACTTTCCGGATATCGTCCCTCTACCGCATAGCATTGTACCGCACCTTTGATCACTGCACTTCTTGTGCTTTCTTCCTGTTTCTTTCTCGTCTCACTGAAAATACGGCTGCTGCTGTTCCACAAAGCAGCGGCCATGATCAGGCATATCACAATGGGAATCAGAAATGTAAGCTTATTTTTGAATTTGCTTTGTTTTTGAAAACGATTTTTCAAGCTGCGCCTCCCTTTATCCGATTCCTGCCATGATTCCTGCCAGTGGAAGCATTACAGACAGCAGAATAACTCCTACGATCACACATAATACTCCTACCAGAGTCGGCTCCAGAATGCCGATCATTTTCTGAATCTGATCCTGAAGTTCCTTCTGATACAGATCCGCAGCCTGTTCCATGACCTCATCGGTTGCTCCGGTTTCATATCCGATCACCATCAGACGTTCCTGCATTCCTTCAAAAATATGTGCTTTCTTGACCGCTTTTGGAAATGATTCACCTTTTTTCATCTCTTCCTGGCATACGGCGATCTGTTTTCTTAATGGTTCATAATCTACCAGTTTCCCAGCCAGCATAAGACTTTCATCCATATCAAGTCCACTCTTTAAGGACATTGCCATTCCACTTGCAAATCTTGTTCTTGCACGTTTCCATGCTGTCTTCTTCATAAATCCGATCTTGGAAATCTTTCCAAACAGTTTATCTCTGAATTTCTCTGAAAAAACTGCACAGATCACAAGGATCAGTGCGATCGCTGCGATCACGGATAGAACGATCGCTGACTGTCTCATCCAGTTTCCGATATTCAAAATATTACGTGCCACGCCTGTCATTTCCTGTCCAAGCTGAAGATAAACCTGTTCAAACACTGGCATAACTTTGACAAACAATACAACAATGATCACAAGTATCATACCAAGCATTGCTGCCGGATATGTCACTGCACTTTTCACTGCTTCGAGCGTTTCTTCTTCTCTCTGATAATAAGCTGCAAGTGCTTCCATCGTCTCATCCAGTCTTCCGGTCTGTTCACCGATCTCTGTCATATGTAATGCATATTCTGGAAATACACCTGATTTCTCCATTGCCGGATATAACATTCCACACATTTCGATCTCTTCCCGCAGCTCTTTCAGAATCTCTTTTCCATCTCCGGAGACATCCCCTTCTTCCATAATATAAATTCCTTCCAGTGCAGATATTCCTGATTTCAAGATTAATGCCATCTGGCTGCAAAATGTGATCAATTCTTCATTATTAAGTTTCTTCTTCATATCTGTCCCTTCTTAATAACTATACTGGAGTGCATAATGATCCCCATCTCCAACATATTCCTTTACGTCATCTTTATTATCACTGTTCGCTGCCAGAGTCGGATCCATCAGTTCCCAGCTCTTCCCATTAAATTTGATGATATTATCTACCCATCCTTTTTCGTCAAGCCACGTACTGATCCATGCGTGATAGACGCTGCCAGAATACCCAATCTCAAGCTTCGTCGGAATTCCCTGAGACCTGAGCATCGCTGTCATCAATGCCGCATAATCAAAGCAGATGCCTTTCTTCGTCTCTAAAGTTTCATCCACAGATGGCAGATAACCCTTCTGTACATTCTTTGCTTTATCATCATCATATTTTACATTATCAACAACATAATGATACATTACTTTAACAACCGAAAGCGAATCCTTTTTATCTTTTGCAAGTTCCTTTGCTTTCTTTACCGCTTTGGTTCCCTGTGAGAATTTCACATATTGATTTGGATATAAAAATGGCAGAAACTTATTCTTTAATTTTACATCAAAACTGTCCATCATCAAAACACTATATTCATCTGCCTGAATATTCTCATACACAGCGATCTGATATGTCCCATTTCCACAAGTCAGCGGAAAATAAACTGGTTCTTTTGTTTTATTTACAAAATATTTGTATGTTTTATCGTTCTTTCCCGTAATCTCTACACTGATCTTTTCTGCAGTTCCGCTATATCTGACTGCTACATATCCTTGTGAAACATTCGATATATCAACCACTGCCTCTCCATAATCCAGTACTTTATCTCCCGGTGCTTTCGGAGTCAGGACTTCTGCTTTTCTTGTGTTGGTGGTTTGTTGGCTTTTCTTTGTACAGCCATTCAGAGCTATTATAAAAATCAGACATGTCAAGACCAGTACTGTTTTTTTGACACGCTTCATTGAGGTTCTCCTTTGATCATTTGTTGGTTTTAACTTTCATACAACACAATTATACCCTGTTTCAATGTTTTTTGCACATCAATTACTCTCTGATTTCTGCTTCCCTTCCAATGGAGTTTTCCATCGAATTCTTCCTGTACAAAAGGTCCGTCGACAATGACATCACAATACTGTACGATGTCTAAAGTCTTAATCTCATCCCAGCAGAATCCTGTATACAGCCAGATTGTCTTATCTGGGAATTTTTCTTTGATCTCTTTTGCCAGAACTGCCACTTCCGTATGGTTTGCCGGATGGAGTGGATCTCCTCCGCTGAATGTCACACCGGAAATATAGTCTGGTTTGATTGCTTCGAATAATTCTTCTTTTGCTGCCTCATCAAAAGGAATTCCTCCTTCGATGTCCCATGTGACTGGGTTATGGCAGCCTTTGCATTTGTGGGTGCATCCTGCAACCCAGAGAACGGCTCTTAAACCGTCTCCATTTAACATATCATCTTTCGTTATATTATGGTAACGCATCTTTACATGGATTTCCTTTCTGCAATTTCTGCCATCTTGGCATCATTTAATCTTGTATCTCCCTTAACTCTGGAGTAAGACAGATATCCGTTCATACGATCGATCTTTGTCAGGTTTTCGCTTCCGCATACCGGGCAGACATCCATCTCTAATTCTTCGTGTCCACAGTCATCACAGTATGCCAGAGATAAGTTAACACCTTCGTAGAATCCTTTGTCCATCGCTCTTCTTACTAATGTTTTTACCGCTTCTTTATTATAGTTGATCGGATATTTTACATACTGGATCTTTCCTCCATTGCACAGTTCCCAGAAACGTCCTTCGAGATCCTGTTTCTCGATCGGTGTGATGTCTTCTGTGACATGGCAGTGGAAAGAATTGCTGACATATTCTCTGTCAGATACATTTTCGATAACACCGTATTTCTTGCGGAACTGTTTGACCTGAAGTCCACATAAGTTTTCTGCAGGTGTTCCATAGATCGCATATAAGTTTCCGTCTTCTTTCTTGAATTCTTCTACTTTCTCATTGATGTAACGCAGTGTCTCTAATGCAAATTCTCCGTCTTCTGCTAATGATTTGTGATTATGTAACTGCTGTAATTCATTCAGTGCTGTAATTCCAAAGGAAGCTGTTGCACTCTTTAAGATTGGTTTGATCTTATCATGAATTCCTAAATGTCCTCCTAAGAATCCGCCTTCACAATATGCCAGTGGATTCGTGGATGCTTTCATTTCTCCTAAATATTCATATGTTCTGATATGTAATTCACGGATCAGATTCAGATAATAATCTAATACTTCATGGAAGTCTTTTCCTTCCTGTTTCGCCTTTGCATAGATCATTGGTAAATGAAGGCTGACCGCACCGATATTAAATCTTCCTACAAAAATTGGTTCATCATTTTCATCTGCTGGTTTCATACCGCCTTCTTTATACCATGGAGATAAGAATGCACGGCATCCCATCGGACTGATGATCTTTCCGTATTTCTTGTACATGCTTGCGATATATCCTTCTCCGGTTAAGGATAACCAGTCTGGATACATCGTCTGTCTGGAGCAGCGGATTCCTGCTTCAAATACATCTTCTAATTCGCATCCTGGTCCATGAAGATTCTTGTCATATAAGAAAACAAGTTTTGGGAATAATACTGGTTTCTTGTGACCTTCTTTTCCCTGTCCTCTTCTTCTGACATCTAACATAGAGATCGTTGCCATCTTGGCAAAGCGTCCTGTTCCTGTTCCTGCTGTCATTGTGATAAATGGATAGTCTCCACGGCTTGAGGATACACTGTTGAATTTGTATTCTAATCCCTGGAATCCCTGTTCAAATTCACGTTTGACATCTTTCATTGCTTCTTCTTCGGCACGTTCTCTGGACAATCCAAGTTCTTCGTATCTCTCGATACCTGCCTCGTAAGATTTCTCTGCATATGGTTCTAAGATCAGCTCAATATTTGGCACTGTAAATCCACCATACTGCTGGCTTGCAGCACTTAATACGATATCTCCGATCACGTCAAAGGCAACGTCTAATGTCTTAGGTTCATTATACCAGAGATTTCCCATCTCAAACCCGCCTTTTAACACTTCCTGTACGTTAAATAAACAGCAGTTCATCGTATCACGGCGGGCTGACATATCGTGAATATAAATATATCCATCACGGCATGCCTGTATTTCTTCTGTTGTCATGAAAAATTTCTGATAGAGTTCTTTATTTAATTCGTTAAAGATCAGGCTTCGCTTTGTAGATACCAACGCACTGTCTGTGTTGCTGTTTTCTTTATCTCCAATGTACATGATAGACTGGCTTTTCTTATAAACCTCATCTAACATCTGTACGAAATCCTGTTTGTAATTTCGGTAATCTCTGTAACTTTTTGCAACTAAAGGATTGGTCTGCTCTAATGCACCTTCGACCACATTATGCATATCGGAGATCGTAACTTCTTTCTTACGCATCTGTTCGACTTTCTCTGTGACAAATTTGCAGATAAAATCGAGTTCATCCTGTGTAAATGTTACTAATGCTCTATATGCTGATTTGTTGACCGCTACAACAACTTTCTGTACGTTAAATTCCTCTTTTGTTCCGTCTTTTTTAATTACCTTGATCATAATTCTCCCTTCCCTATCAGATTTTTACAGTTATTCTATTAATTTGAATCTATACTAGATGTAGTATTTTGTTTTATTTATGCACACTATATAGTGTAGCTTTTCAAGTTTAACACCGCTATATGGTAAAGTCAATGTTAACTTTCTATCATTTCCCCTTTATCTGTAAATCCTTCCAAGAGTAAGGTTTTGACTATTTTTTATTTCCAGTTTTTTTGACAAATATTCCCCGAATGATATTGGTAATTTGCTTTCTTTTCTAAAAAAATCTGACAAATCATCTTCTGTTTTTAGTACATACACCGACTTTGCGATCTGTGCCTCATCCACCAATTCTTTGATGATCTTTGAATCTTTCTTTCCATTTCCAAAAACGACCACTTTCAGATGCCCAAAATTTAGCTGCTGGCTTTTGTATTGTTTCCATTTCTTATTTGCATCTTTTAGTGAGCTTGCAAGAACCGTCATGGAACTTGATGGAATCTTTGTTCCAGAATCACTTTGTGCCTTGTCAAAGTCAGCATATGAATAACGAAACAACAATTTCTCTTTGTTAATTCTTTCAATTCCCATTGCCATGACAAAACTCTGGTCTTCCACATCCTGTCGTTTACTGCATCCCGTTGCCAAAACAGTTAATATAAGAATCACGAAATATACTTTAAACTTCTTCATCGTTTTGCTCCTTTCGCCACGCAACAAATAAAATGAATGGGAAAATCAAACCTATGGCAAGATTTCCATATAAAAATAAATAAAAAAACTGTTTGATCCATTTTGCATATGTTGTCATGATCCAGCTGCTAAGCACAAAGATTCCACCATAAGATAAGAAAAGTCCGATCATTCTTCCTTTTGAAAATGCATGTTTGATGCTTTCATTTCCATAAAATAAATATCCACTGAATACGCAGAAAACTCCAACGATCCAAAATGCGATCAAAAAAAGATCAAGTCTTGCCATGATCCCGCCTGGCATTGCAATTCCCTGTGCCATGGACATCACTGGTTCCGGATCGATCTGTGTCAGCTTCTTTCCTAACGATCCAACCGTACTTAGAAACACTCCTGCTAAAAAAATTGTTAGTCCTGTAAATGAACGAAAGCGGATTGGTCCATCTTTTATATCACCGCGGTAAAACCAGACAAATTCAATGGGATGAAGTAATGCAAATACCAACAAACTTCCATTGATCAATTCCTTGGTTGTGAATCGTTCGATCTTTAATTCATTCCATGAAAGATTCGTAACGCTTAAGAGTAATACAAAGATCATCGGCAGCAATACAAACCAGAAGATTCCTTCCATCACTCTACCTCGTTTTTTCAGGCCGCCTTGATTCATACAGTATGCAAGAACAAGGAGTGGAAAACCGATAAAGAATGCAGATCTGTCGGGAAGCAGATATTTTTTGGCTAGAAATAAGATACACAAATAAAAAAACATTCCATTGAATAGAAACCTTACATAATAAATGATCGATGCAAAACGATATTTTTTTAATACCTTTTCAATGGAAACGCCTTTTGCTGTATGGTCTACGATCCACAAATAAATTCCTGCCATCACACTTGCCACAAGAATCGATAAGATTCCTGAATCATAAGATTTCTGCAATGCGATCTGTGGCACAAACATTGCTGCCGCTGAAAATATCTCAAGGATCATGATCCGGTTTCCCTGTCTTGCCGTGATCGTCTGTGAATTATTTTTCATCCTTTTCCTCCTTCTGCCTTACCCTTGCCCCTTCTTTCGTAAATTCCGGCCGGTATTTCATCGTTTTTAGTGGATAACGTATCATAAAATCCTGAAACGCTGTGGATAACTTTCCTTTTTCTTCCACCATCGGATGCGCATACGGCACTCCGTAATTTTCCAGATAAAACAGATGAATGAACATTGCAAGAAATCCTAAGAAAAATCCATACAATCCCCAAAAAGCACAGACAAGGATCAGGAAAAATTTCATCAACCGAAAAGCACTGGTAAATATCTCATTTGGAATGGAAAATGTTGCAATCGCTGTCAATGCTACAACGATGACTACGATCGTGCTGACAAGATGTGCATCCACTGCTGCCTGTCCAACGATCAGCCCTCCAACGACCCCCATTGTCCCGCCAAGCTGCCCCGGAAGCCTGATCCCTGCTTCTCTTAATAATTCAAAAGATAATTCCATCAATAACACCTCAACGATCACAGGAAAAGGAACTCCCTCTCTTGCCGAGATCAGAGCTAATAAAAATGGTGTCGGCAATACTTCCGGATGAAATCCAGCGATCGCCACATAAAATCCCGGCAGACCGATTGCAATGATCGATGCAATATATCGTAAGATTCTTACGAACGTCGTAATTTCCCAACGATTATAGTAATCATCACTTGCCTGAAAGAACACATTCAGCGTAACTGGCAACAACAAAACCATCGGCGAATTATCAAGAACAACCGCAATCCGTCCTTCCATCACACTGCTTGCTACTTTATCCGGCCGCTGCGTCAGCTGATACATTGGAAATGGTGTTTTCTGATCTTTCTCCAAATATTGCTGTAACATTCCATTATCAAAGATTCCATCCACACAGATTTTATCCATCTGTTTTTGTATCTCATTTAAGATATCCTTCTGTACCAGATCTTCAATATACATCAGAGCATAATCTGTCTTGCTTCTTGTTCCAATCTGTTTCTGGATCACCTTTAACCTTGTATCCCTGATCCTTCTTCGAATCAGCGCTGTATTCGTTCTCAAACTTTCTGTAAAACTGTCTTTCGGCCCAACGATCGCAACTTCCTGATCCGCATTCTGAACCCCTCTTGTCGGAAACGATTTGCTTGAAAACAAAATTGCTCTCGCTTCTCCATCCAGAAACAACACGGTATTTCCAGATAAAACTGCCGTCATGGCATCTTCCATTGTATCGATCCATTTCCAGTCTGCAGATTCAATGACATATTGCTCGATTGCTGCTTTTTCCTGTGGAAAAGAATCTAATAACAATGGTCTTATCACCGATTCCTGCAACATCTCTGTATCAACCAATCCATCCATGTATACGATATACAGGCTTATTTCATGTTTTGGCCCGATCTGAAATTGTTTTTCGACCAGATCATTACAATCTTTCATGACTTGTTTTACATAAGTGATGTTTTCTTTGATATCATTTGAGATGCTGCCTTTTAGTTTGTGATCTCTGCTGTGAAAACGATCCATGAGTTTTTATACCCCTTTTCTTTTTTGCATTAGTATGTGGGGTTTTAGAAGAAGTATTCATTTTAATTTAAGCATGGCAATCCCCACCTTCATTCCAAACCAAAACCCCTGTCTCCACAGCTTCTTCATACTTAGATATCTTATAAGCCAGTCTCTCCATCGTACTTTCAATCTGTTCCTTCTGCTCTTTCAGTGAATTCATCTGTTCCTGAAGCAGCTCCAGTCTTGCTGGAATGGTATTGTCTCCTTCTTTATATAATTTCACATATTCAATCATAACTTCAACAGGCAGGCCAGCACTTCTCATACATAGTGCGAGTTCTACCCAGCCTAAATCGGATTCCTGATAATCTCTGATTCCGTTTGCTTTTCTTGTTACTTTCGGGATCATCCCCACTCTTTCGTAATATCTTAATGTATCTGCGGATATATCGTATTTTTCTGCTACTTCTTTGATTGTCATATTTTTTCTCCTTTCTGCTTTATTTCTAAGTTTATTTTAAGCCTTGGAGCTGGGTTTAAGTCAAGATTTTTTTCTGTCGCCTTCTATCACGCAAAAAACAGCTGGATCTCTCCAGCTGTTTTTCATTCCATATCATATATCTTAGATACCATCAAATTAATTCTTAAAATTAATCTCTCTTAATTTTAACTGCAACGCCTTTTTCCAGACTTTCGTGTACTGCTTCTGCGATCAGTTCTGCCTGTAATCCGTCGTTTCCGTCTGCTACGAATGGAATATCGTTCTGTAAGCAGTAGATGAAGTCATTGATTGGTTCGATTCCGAATCCGCTTGGTCTTCCGCAGTTATTTAAGATGAAGTAAGAGTTTGGTGTGCGTAATTTGCTGTTATTGTACAGTTCTACTCCACGGTTCTGAGAGTCGATTCTGAACATTGCATTTTCGCACAGGATCTGTGTTCTTCCGTCATTGTTTTTAGCGAATCCTTTTGGTAAGATCCAAGAGTTTTCTACTGTCCAGTAGCATCCATTTTCCATTTTCAGTGTTGCCTGGATTGTGTCATATGTATCTGCACCTCTTCCTTTTAACACTTTCTTTGTTCCTACTGCGTATACTTCTTCTACTTCACATCCCATATACCAGCGGATCTGGTCATAGCAATGTGTTCCTAAGAAATGTACAGGGCTTGATTTGTCTGCCCAGTTAAACCATTCTGTTGGTACATCAATGATATCGTCCATGCACATATATCCACGGATTGGTGCTAATGCAGGATCCATGTGGAAAGCGTCTGGTGTTGCAATAGATACAGCATCGATTTCTTCATTGTCCAGCATTTCATTTACGTCGTTGTATGTTTTTACATTGTATTCTTTTGCGATGCGGTCTGTGATCTCTTTGTTTAAGTCACATACTGCAACTAAATTTGTATTTGGGTTCCATGTATATGCATTTACATGGTTGATTCCATAGATTCCTGCTCCTACTACTGCAACATTCATAACTTTCATTTTAAATCTCCTTTTTTATAACTATATGACTAATGATCTTCCTAGAAAATTCCTACGAAAGAAAGTAAGATTGAAACTGCGATGATTCCAGCTGTTAATGAGTTTACTCCTCCAACGGATACTACGATATATCCTAAGAATACGAAAGGAATCAGTTTGTTCTTTCCGATCATGTTCATGATCAGTGCGAATCCTAATGCTGGTAAAACTCCTCCAGCTACTTCTAATCCATGTGTTACAAACTGTGGAAGAGAATTCATAACGTTAACTACTACATCCTGACCTACCATATTAATGATAAATACTGGTAAGAATAATAGTGGAAGTGCTAATAAAGCAGGATAGATTGTTGCGCATCTCCAGATGACATCTGCATTTCCTCCTTCTGTTACATCTTGCGTTTTACTGCGTCAAAACTTAATGCTGAAATTTCAGGCATTGGCTGAACTGTGATCTCAACCCCTTTTTCTACCAGTTTCAGACAAGTTTCAATATCTTTAGAAATTAAAAATACTGTATCGTCTGTGTTATCCAGTACTTCCTTTGTTTTGTCAATTGTTACGATATCAACATCTGTTCCTTTTGGAACTGCCATCTTGTGCTGCTTCTATACAACTTTCGATCAGTTCATCTAACGTCTGTGTTTCACGTTCTGTTATAAACTGAATGATCATTGGAAGATTCACTCCTGTTAATGTTTCGGCATTTCCCTTTTTCAATATCATCCCCAGGGTTCAGGGTCCATGCTTTACACTGACTTAATGGTCCTGCAAACATTTCTGCACCTTTGATCAGTTCAACACTTGAATTGCCATGTGTTGCAATGATTAATCCGATCATCGCTCCTCCTCTCTTGGTCATCCATATTTCTATTTCGACACATTTTAATTTATTTGCTTTTTGCATCTTACACTTATTTATAAAGCAAACACCGTGCCAACTTTTTATTTTTTTGCAAAATAAAAAAAGCACATATTCATTTTTTCGCATAAATACGTGCTTTTTCAGCTTTAAAATTTTTTAATTATTTTCTGTCAGATAATAGATCATTAAGATCTCCCGATCGTTAAGCGACACATTGTACTTGTTTTCTATAACACTAAAGCTCTCTTTTAAGTTTTTTACAAAACTTTCGCGACACTTCTGATCATGTGTCATATCTTCTTCTGACAGCCGCCCTTTTTCAAGAATTAAACGTTCTACCATGACACACATATGGATATAAAGCATCTTTACAAATACCATTTCCATCACGCCACTGTATTTCAATCCGTAATTATCCTGAAGATAGATCAAGATATTTCGCACTGCCTGTGTATACAAATTCTGCATATATGGGTGTATCTCCTGATCGATCACAGTATCCGCGATTCGGTTGACTTCATCATATATGATCTTTCTGAACTTGATCGTTGAAATATCTTTTTCCAGATATTCTCTTACCAGATTATTCATGACTTCTTCAGAGAAATCTACATCTTGCTGTTCTGTCATGGAAATCTTCCACTCCGCATCCTGATCTGGCGACACTTTGATTGTTTCATTAATATATGGTATGGATTCTCCGTTCCCAAGCAACAGAGAATCTGATGATAAATGGCTTAAATTAAATGAAATAACTTCCTGTCCACGGGTTCTTTCATTATATGCTTTTGCACAGGAAAGTCTGATGATATTCTTCAGGGTTCCGATATTTCCTTTTCCTTGAAATGTTAACAGTCGATTGATGACATTGCTGCTCACTTGAAATGTTGCTCTCATTGTTTTTGCTTCCTGATGGATCATAAACAGGATCAGCTCGTATTTTTCTTCCAGTGTTCTCTCTTGAAAATCCGGAAGTATGACATCCACAGGAATTCTTCTTAGAAATGTATCAAGCATTGTCTCACGGCCTTCCGGTGACAACCTGTGAACTTCATCCAAGAATAAATATCCATTATCTGCTTCTTCGATCAGTCCCTTTGTGTCCTTGTTCGCACCGGTGAATGCACCTTTCTTGTAGCCAAATAATAAAATCGGCATGCTCCGATAAATGTCGTAAACGGATCATCTGGCAATTCTTCTTCCGGTTCTATATAAGAAAACATAACAGGTCTTGTTTTTTCCTTCTGCACGATTCCTTCTCTAACAAGGTCATTTAATATTCCACTGGCTGTATTTCTCTGGATGTCTAACTGTGTTGCGATTTCTTCGGCAGTCTGTCTGGTCATATTGTCTTTCAGCAATTTTAAAATTCTGTCTTTATTATTTTCTTTTGCCATACTTCTTCCTTGTCCTTTCTAAAAATTTCCCTCTTCACAAAATTCCCTGTACTGTCTTAAAACTTATACAATCATTATCTCTATCATAACACATTTTACTAGCAATTTGCCCAAAATTTTGTTAGAATATAAAGATAATACTTTTTATCTGAATGAATATAGAAGGAGATTCAAATGACTTATTATGATATCTTATTTAGTTTCTTTATCTATGGATTTCTTGGATGGTGTGCGGAAGTTGCCTTTGCAGCCTTCAAACAACATTCCTTTGTAAACCGTGGATTCTTAAACGGTCCGATCTGTCCGATCTATGGAATTGGCGTGACTGTTGTAGTTGCATCCCTGCAGCCTTATGTTGGAAATCTGATCTTGCTTTATATTACTTCTACCATTCTTGCAACTTTTCTTGAATGGCTGACTGGATTTCTGCTTGAGAAGATGTTTCACCACAGATGGTGGGATTACTCTGATATGCCATTGAATATCGGCGGCTATGTCTGCCCTTTATTTTCTGCGATCTGGGGTGTCGCCTGTGTGTTGATCGTGAAACTTATTTATCCATTTACCGACAAGCTGGTTTCATTCCTTCCTGTATGGCTTGGTAAATTCCTGCTTGTATTATTGACGATCACGATTCTGGTTGATATCTGTATTACTGTTCAGGGTATTTTAAAATTCAACAAACGACTTGCTCTTATGGAAGATATTGCAAAAGAACTGCGTAACATCTCTGATCAGATTGGCGAGAATATCTACGACAGTATGATGGATGGTCTGGAAGCTCAGGATCGCCTGAAAGCACGTGCGGATGTTATTCGTGAGAAAGTAGATGAAGTAAAACAGGAAAATGCTGAAGAAGTCAAGGCTCGTATGGATTCTCTGAAACTGCGTGCAGATGAACTTCGTGCAAGATATGAAAAGATGGCAAAACTTCCTACATTTACATCCCGCCGTATCTTACGTGCATTCCCTAAGATGATGCCTCGTGAGCATGTGAGGGAATTTGGACAGCTGCGCCGCATGTTGAAAAAGAGAATGGATGAATTGAAGAAGAAATAGATATTGGGATTTTTAAAAGGAACTGCCTGGGTTGGGCAGTTCCTTTTTTGGTGTTGGTCTTTATGGATCCTATTTTTCATTATTTATTAATGATCTGATAGATTTCTTCTATTGTTGTTGTTGGATTTTGTTTGATTATTTCGTATATTGGCTGAATAAATTGTATGTCTTCCATGAGGTCATCTGCTATTTTCTCCACAGAATCTCCTCTTTGGGATTTCTTTTGGATAAGAGAAATTTTACTCTTGATTTCTCCTTTTTCTTCTAGTTCTTCTAAAGCCTTGCACATGTTCATCTGATGTAGGACGGATTTTGCGGACATTCAAAATAAAAAAGAATGTGGAGGTAA
>OLJA01000429.1_pt1 | contig 29366 bp, 21 predicted proteins | sample 1601401 | NCBI WGS metagenome assembly OLJA01 (sample SAMN01915217, study PRJEB22387) | human gut metagenome | isolation source: stool | host: Homo sapiens | place: USA | reverse complement strand
ATGAGCAAAGTTCTGATCATCGGCTGCGGCGGCGTGGCCTCCGTTGCCATCCACAAGTGCTGCCAGGTCCCCGAAGTGTTCACCGAGATCTGCATCGCCAGCCGCACCAAGTCCAAGTGCGACAAGCTGGCCGCAGAGCTTGCCCCCAAGACCACCACCAACATCACCACCGCACAGGTGGATGCCGACCATGTGGACGAGGTCATCGCCCTCATCAAGAGCTATCAGCCCGACCTCGTGATGAACATCGCCCTGCCCTATCAGGACCTGACCATCATGGACGCCTGCCTCGCCTGCGGCGTCAACTACATGGACACCGCCAACTACGAGCCGGAGAACACCGACGACCCGGAGTGGCGTGCCATCTACGAGAAGCGCTGCAAGGAAGCAGGCTTCTCCGCCTACTTTGATTACAGCTGGCAGTGGGCCTACGCAAAGAAGTTTGAGGAAGCCGGCCTGACCGCCCTGCTGGGCAGCGGCTTCGACCCGGGCGTGACCCAGGCTTACTGCGCCTACGCCAAAAAGCACGAGTTCGACACCATTGACACCATTGATATTCTGGACTGCAACGGCGGCGACCACGGCTATGCCTTTGCCACCAACTTTAACCCGGAGATCAACCTGCGCGAGGTGTCCGCTCCCGGCAGCTACTGGGAGAACGGCCACTGGGTGGAGATCCCGGCCATGAGCATCAAGCGGGAGTACAACTTCGATCAGGTGGGCGACAAGGATATGTACCTGCTGCACCACGAGGAGATCGAGTCCCTTGCCAAGAACATCCCGGAGGCAAAGCGCATCCGCTTCTTCATGACCTTTGGCCAGAGCTATCTCGACCACATGCGCTGTCTGGAGGATGTGGGCATGCTGTCCACCACCCCGGTCAACTTCAATGGTCAGGAGATCGTGCCCATCCAGTTCCTGAAAGCGCTCCTGCCGGACCCCGCCAGCCTCGGCCCCCGCACCAAGGGCAAGACCAACATCGGCTGCATCTTCACCGGTACCAAGGACGGCAAGCCCAAGAGCTACTATATTTATAATGTCTGCGACCATCAGGCGTGCTACCGCGAGGTCGGCAGTCAGGCCATCAGCTACACCACCGGCGTCCCGGCCATGTGCGGCGCGCTGATGATGCTTACGGGAGAGTGGACCAAGCCCGGCGTCTACACGGTCGAGGAGTTCAGCCCGGATCCGTTCCTGGACGCGCTGGACAAATACGGCCTGCCCCGCAGCGAGAACCACAGCCCTGTGCTGGTGGACTGATGGCGCAGCGCGATACGCGGCCGCCGTTTGCGGCACTCGGCGGGTATGCCGGGCCGGAGCTTGCCGCCCTGCCGACCCCCTGTTACCTGATAGACGAGGGCGCGCTGACGCAGAATGCCGAAATCCTTGGCGCACTGGCGGCGCGCACCGGCTGCAAGGTGCTGCTGGCGCAGAAGGCGTTCAGCAACTATGATTTTTACCCGCTGTTGGCAAAGCATCTGGCGGGCACTGAGGCCAGCGGCCTGTTTGAGGCGCGGCTGGGCGCGGAGGAAATGCCCGGCGGGGAGGTGCACGTGTTCTGCGCCGCCTACCGTGCGGACGAGATGGATGAGCTGCTGCGCTATGCCGACCACATTGTGTTCAACTCCCCGGCACAGCTTGCAAAATTCGGTCCCGCGGCCAAAGCGGCGGGAAAAAGCGTAGGGCTGCGCATCAACCCGGAATGTTCGACGCAGGACGGCCACGCCATCTATGACCCCTGCGCGCCGGGCAGCCGCCTTGGCACCACCCGCGCCCAGTGGGAGGCCGCGCTGGTGCAGAATCCGGCACTGCTGGATTTGTTGGATGGGCTGCATTTCCACACCATGTGTGAGCAGGACGCGGATGCGCTGGCTGTCACGCTGGACGCTGTCGCGGAAAAATTCGGGGATATTCTGCCCCGGATGCGGTGGCTGAACTTCGGCGGCGGGCACCACATCACCCGCCCGGGCTACGATATGCAGACGCTGGAACGCTGCATCCGCCGCGCCCGGAATGACTGGGGCGTGACGGTGTATCTCGAGCCCGGCGAGGCGTGCGCCCTGAACGCAGGGTATCTGCTGACCCGCGTGCTGGATGTTGTGCAGAACGGCGATACAACGGTAGCCATTCTGGACGCAAGCGCCGCCTGCCATATGCCCGATGTGATTGAAATGCCCTACCGCCCGCCGCTGCTGGCGGCAGGGGAGAAGGACGAGCGCCCCTGCACGGTGCGGCTGGCCGGGCCGACCTGTCTGGCCGGGGATGTCATCGGCGATTACAGCTTTGACGCCGTCCCGGCGGTGGGGGATTTGCTGGTATTTGGCGATATGGCCATCTACACCACCTGTAAAAACAACACCTTCAACGGTATGCCGCTGCCGGCCATCTTTGCCCGCCGTGCGGACGGTACGATTCACAAAACGGTTTCCTTCGGCTATGAGGATTTCAAGCGCCGACTGGGAAGCCCGCAATAAATAAGCGCCCGGAGGCACCTTGTACGGATGCCTCCGGGCATTTTTATTTGTCCCGCGGCGGGGTCAGCCAGCCGTTGTATTTGAGGATGGAGGTGCTGCGTCCGGTGCCGACACTGCGCCGCCACTCGGAGGGGGAACAGCCCATCGCCTCGGCAAAGTGGCGGTTGAAGCTCGACATTGACCGGAAGCCCACCTGTTCGCCGATGGTCAGGATGGATTCATCGGTCATACGCAGCAGGCTGCACGCCTTTGTGATGCGGGTGCGGTTTAGGTGCTCCAGCGGGCCAATGCCCATCAGCTCATGAAAGACCCGGCGGAAGTGGGACTGGCTCATATTGCAGACATCGGCCAGATCGCAGATGGTGAAATTGTCCATATAGTGGTTGTTAATGTAGGTCAGCGCCGGGGCAATGACCATGCTGCCCATCGGCGTGCCGGTGCTGCCCTGGGCTGGCTGGCGCATCAGCTCTGTTATAAAGGAAACAAACAGCCCGCGGACGCTGATTTCATAATTCAGCTTGCGGTCGGCCATCTCCTGCATCATCTGGCGCACGCAGTAGGCGAGGTTGGGGTTGTCTGCGGCGGGGAAGATGCCGTACCAGCCGTTCAGCAGACCGCTCAGCAGTCGGGTGTTGGGCAGCTTGTCAATCGCAAAGAAGGGGCGCAGCAGCTCCTCGGCGTCGGTAAAAAGGTAGCGCCATTTGCTCGAACAGCCCGGGTCGGACCATGTGGTGTGCAGCACATCGCCCGCCACCACAGTGACATCGCCGCTTTTGAAGGGCAGCACCGTGCCCGTAAAATCCATCTTGCCGCTGTCACTCTCACACAGGCCGATTTCCAGACAGTTGTGAAAGTGCAGCACGCCGGAGGGCACATCCGAAATATGCCAGTCATCGCCTGCAATCAGGCGGATGGGAAAGTGCGGCGGTAGGTCATAACTGCGGTATTCAATGACATTGGCGGTGTGTCGACCCATAAATAATCCCCCTGGCAGGCAATCTTTTTGACATATATACCATTAAGTGTTAAAATATGACTGCCCATATTGGCTTGTTACCCTTATTGTAGCACAAATGGCGCAAAATGCCAGTGCAAACGCGCAAAAATGACCATCATTGTGCAGCCTGCATAAGAAAATGGCGGCTAACTTGTGAAAATGCACCAACAAAACGCCCCGTAATATGGACAAATGATACCGAAACAGCACTAAATGTTCCTTTCCGCAAAAAGTTACAGAAAAATTACTGAGCGTTTTTGCATAATAATGATGAAAAATTCGATAGAAATTGCAGCTGGCAAAGTGCATAATAGGATCAGCAAATGAGAAGAAAAACTGGTACAAACGGCAACGTTGCCGCTGCGCACGCAAGCTAAAGGAGGAAATACGCACTATGGCAAAACAAAAAAGTACGGCGGTGCAGCCTTCAGCCAATACGCTGAAGAAAAAAGGCCCGATGTACTACCTCAAGCGCGACTGGCAGCTTTACGCTCTGATGCTGCTGCCCATGCTGTTTATCATCGTTTTCAAGTATCTTGCTTACACCGGCCTGTCGGTTGCCTTTCTGGATTACAAAATCGGCAAGGGCTACGCCGGCAGCAAGTTTGTAGGGCTGGAAATCTTCAAGAAGGTTTTCAAGCACCGCGACTTCACCAAGGCTGTTGTCAACACCCTGCTGCTCAACGTGCTGGATTTGCTGTTCAGCTTCCCGATGCCGATTATTCTGGCGCTGCTGCTCAATGAAATCCGCGTCAAGTGGTTCAAGCGCGTCACCCAGACGCTGCTTTATCTGCCGCACTTCCTGTCATGGGTTGTCATCGGCGCCACGGCCTACGCGATGTTCGCCACCAACACCGGCGTTGTCAACACGCTGATTGCCAACGCGGGCCACAGCCCGATTCCCTTCCTGCAGGAGGACGCATGGTGGCTGTTCAGCTACGTGCTGATTGGTATCTGGCAGACAATGGGCTGGGGCACCATCATCTATCTGGCCGCCATCACCAACGTCAATGCCGAGCTCTACGAGGCCGCCAAGGTCGACGGTGCCAACCGCTGGCAGCAATGCCTGCACGTCACACTGCCCTGCATCCGTTCCACCATCGTGGTTATGTTGATTATGCAGCTGGGCAAGCTCATGGGCGGCAGCTTCGAGCGTATCGTGGCTTTGTCCAACGCCAAGGCGACCGAGTTCACCACCACGATTCCCGTGCTGGTCTACAAATGGTTCCAGGGCAACAAATTCAGCGAGTCCACCGCGCTTGGCCTGTTCCAATCCGTTATCGGTGTCATTCTCGTCATTCTCTCTGACAAAATCGCCAAGAAGCTCGGCGAGGATGGTCTGCTGTAAGGAGGGCACACAGATATGACTACTACCGCAGCAACTGCTGTTGAAAAACACAAAAAGCCGTGGACGAAGGCCCGCGTCATTGATTTGCTCATTGATATCCTCTGCATTGTGGTTGTCGGTGTGGCGTCCCTGACCTGCATCCTGCCCTTCATTCACATTCTGGCAAAATCCCTTTCCGATAATGCCTACGTTGTGGCTAACAAGGTTATCCTTCTGCCGCTGAGCGACACCGGCATCAATCTGGAGGCCTACAACAAGGTTTTCCATGACCCCAGCATTATGCAGTCCCTGTGGGTCACGGTGCTGGTCACGGTGGTGTTCACCGCCATCGGTATGTTCCTGACGGTCTGCGCCGCCTACGCGCTGACCCGCCCGGAGTTCCACGGCCGCAAGGTTATGACCTTTATGATTATGTTCACGATGTACTTCACCGCGGGTACGATTCCTGACTACCTGCTGATGAACCAGCTGCATATGCTGGACACCATCTGGTGCCTGATTCTGCCGCTGTGCTTTGCACCGTACAATCTGCTGATCATGAAGAACAACTTCCAGGGCTCCATCCCAGAAAGCCTGATTGAGTCCGCCCGTCTGGACGGTGCCTCCCACTTTACGATTCTGGGCAAGATTGTGGTGCCGCTGTCCAAGCCCATTATGGCAACCATCGCCCTGTTCTACGCCGTCGGCCGCTGGAACGCCTACTCCGATGCGCTGTACTACATCAAGCAGAATGTGGCCCTGCGCCCGCTGCAGCTCAAGCTCTACTACCTGATTGTCGCCGCAAGCGAGAGCTTCCAGACCGAGGGTGTGGCCACCGTCTCGATGACCAACCCCGAGGTGCTGAAGGCCGCCTGTATCATCTTCGCCGCCGTGCCCATCATCTGCGTGTACCCCTTCATCCAGAAGTACTTCGTGCAGGGCACCATGGTCGGTGCTGTCAAGGGCTGATAACGCGCCCCAACCGTAGTTAAACAATTTGTTTTTCAATAAGGAGGAAAACAATGAAAAAGACATTTGCACTGGGCATGGCCGCTGCCATGACCGCCACTCTGCTCGCCGGTTGCGGCGGGTCTGCCAGCTCCGCTGCCACCTCTACGGCAGAGAACGCCGCTTCTTCCACCGAGGCTTCCGCCCCTGCCGAGAGCACCGGCAGCTACACCGATTATTCTGCGGGCTTCCCGGAGAATGTCACCATCCAGATTCCTGTGTATGACCGCGGCTTTGAGGGCTGGAACCCCACCGACAACTACTACACCAAGTGGGTGCAGTCCGAGTTCGGCGATAAGTACAACGTCACCGTCAAGTACGTTGCCATTGCCCGCTCCAACGAGGTGCAGGACTTCAACCAGATGATTGCTGCCGGCAATGCTCCCAGCATCATCTTCCACTATGATATGCCGCAGGCCGTCAACTACTGGTCCGAGGGTGCTATGCAGCCCATCGACCTTGACGAGGTGGCCTACTACGCCCCTACCTACTGGGACAAGATGAAGTCCACCATCGAGACCTATGGCAAGCTGGACGGCGAGAACGCCTTCATCTTTGCAGAGCGCGACCCCATCTACTACAACTGGGTTACGCTGATTCGCAAGGACTGGCTGGATCAGGTCGGTCTGGATGTGCCCACCACCAACGAGGAGCTGATTGCCGCCCTGCAGGCCTTCAAGGATGCCGGTCTGGGCGTTGAGAATGACCCGCTGATTACCAAGAGCTTTACCTACTTCTACAACTGGATCCCCGAGGGCACCAGCGAGGAGGATCTGGCCAAGTATCTGGACCTGAACGTTGCACCCTTCACCTGGGAGGCCACCAAGAACTTCCTGCAGGATGCCAACACCAAGTACAACGCCGGTCTGATGGACCCCGAGTTCTACCTGACCACCGATGACTCTCTGGCCAAGGGCAAGTTCGTCTCCGGCCAGTGCGCTACCTACAGCTTCTATATGTCCAACGGTACCGATGTGTTCGACAGTCTGAAGGCCAACGACCCCAACGCCGAAGTTGCTGTTCTGGGCTCCACCGTTTCCAACACCGTTGCGGACGGCTTCAGCGCACACTACTATGAGTACCCCAGCTACGGTATGATTATGGGTATCAACGCCAACGCTACCGATGAGGAGCGCGCCGCTACCTATATGTTCCTTGACTGGATGAGCCAGCTCGAGAACCTGACCTACCTGCAGCACGGCATTGAGGGCGAGACCTACACGGTTGACGCCGACGGCATTGCCACCCAGATTTCCGACTATGACGGTGAGGCCAAGCTGAGCCAGAACAACAACAAGGACTACTGGTGCCTCGTTCAGGAGGTTATGGGCTACGGCGACAAGGAGACCAACCTCAAGGCCAACAAGAGCCTGCTGGCGCCCGAGGGCTATGACTGGATTATCGACCAGGCTTATGACATCTGCGAGAAGGGCTCCAACTGCGGTCTGATTACCCCCATCTTCACCAAGGCAGTCGAGTCCACCGCTGAGTACAGCACCGACCTGAACAGTCTGTGGCAGGAAGCCTACGTAGACTGCATCACCTGCAGCCCCGATGAGTTTGAGGCCAAGTACGAGGAGTACTGCCAGGAGTATCTGGACGCCGGTTATCAGGAAATCCTTGACGAGAAGCAGAGCCTGATTGACGAGGGTGCCGTTCTGGTTGTCGAGTAATCACTACAATTTGAATCGCGTATAGTCTATGCGCTGTTGGGGCCGCTGCCGGGCAGCGGCCCCAATTTTTGTGAGCTACAGGGGGAGAGTGTAGAGCAATGCAATTCCGATGGACAAGCGCCGGGGGCGCTGCACCGTATGACCCAAAAACCGGGTACGGCTTTGTGACCGGGGAGGTCTACAACGCTATGCCGGCGCTGCGGTTTCCGGAGACGAACAGCGGCTTTTTGCCGCTGTGGTGGTACGCGGGCACGCCGATGCTGACGGTGGCCTGCACGCCATACGGCGCCGAGGCCCGCGCCACAGCCGCCGTACGCGGAAGCGATCTGGCCGGGCGCAGCCTGCCGGTGTGGTTCCGGGCGGACACCCCTGCCGAGGGTGTTTACCGCGCCGAAATCACCGTCACCGGCACACAGGGCGGCGCGGTGCTGGTCTTTGCGGGCCGCCGCCGTCTTGTCTGGCGCGGCACGCTGGCCGCAGGCGAACGGCGGACGGTAACGGCCCTCTGCGATGTGTTCCCCATTGTGCCGCGTGGGCAGGGGGATGCCGTGCCCGGTACCGCAGTAAGCATTGCAGTGGTGGGCGGCGCGCTGACAGCGCTCACCTTGACCGAAGCCCCCGAAGCCCGCCGCGTCTGGGTCTGCGGGGACTCCACCGTCACAGACCAGACCGCTGAGCTGCCCTATGCGCCGGGCACCAGCTATTCCGGCTGGGGGCAGATGCTGCCCGTTTATCTGCCGGCGGAGTGCATTACGAACCACGCCCACAGCGGCCTTACCACCGAGAGCTTTTTGAGCGAGGGCCATTGGGCCATCGTCCGTCCGCGGCTGCGGGCAGGGGATATCTGCCTTTTCCAGTTCGGCCACAATGACCAGAAGCTGGCGCATCTGCAGGCGCAGGGCGGCTACACCGACCGGCTGCGTACCTATTTAAAAGAGACCCGCGCAGCGGGGGCTGTGCCGGTGCTCGTCACCCCCTTGGCCCGTAACAGCTGGCGCGACCCCGCGCACTACAATGACCTGCTGGCCGACTTTGCCGCCGCCGTCAAAACGCTGGGCGCGGAGGAGGCCGTGCCGGTGTTGGATTTGCACAGCTATGCCATGGAGCTGGTGCGGCGCGATGGGCTGGAAACCGCCAAGCGGTGGTTCTACCCCGGGGATTTCACCCACACGAATGACTATGGCGCGTACAAGATGGCGGGCTTTGTGGCCCACGCGCTGGGCGAGGCTCTGCACCTTGCGGTGAACGATGCGCCCGACTGGACGCCCGCGCCGCCCAACCGGCCGCTGACGCCCCCGGCGGACTGCAGTATCCCGGCACCGGAGGGGGATCCCTTTGCCGACTATGACGTCACCCGCCCCGAGGAGACGCTGACCCGCGCCGAGGCGCTGGAGCTGGCCATCAAGGCGCTGAAGCTCTTTCCCATCAACGTCTACAACGATTTGTATGCGGATGTTGTCGACCATGAAACCTACGCCGGAACGGTGCAGTGCGCCGCGCAGAACCACCTGATTCCGCCGGAATGGGTGGCGGACGGCTGCCTGTACCCGGCCAAGGCTGTGACCTGTGCCGATTTTCTGGCGGTGCTGATGCCCGGTGCGGCGGGCCGCCGCCCGCTGGCAGAGCCTGTGCCTGTGCCCGATGCCGTACCGCCCTACGCAAGGCGCGCCGCCGGGCAGGCCGTGGCGGAGCAGCTTACCGCCGCCGAAGCCCTGAACGAGCCCTTGCGCCGCAGCGCTGCAACAGCCATCTGCCGCGGCCTGCATATTTAAAGGAGGGAGTATTCATGAAATTCCAACACACAAGCGGCGGCTTCACGCTGCCGGGTGAAGCCGGGCAGGAGAAGCTGACGCTGGAGCTGGCCGAAAAATGGGGCGCGGATGTCATCCGCGACAGTGACGGCACCCAGCTTTCGGAGGAGATTCTTGACACCGGGTATGATATCTACTCCACCATCTGCATCATCCGCGACCACAACGCGTGGGCCAAACAGCACCCGGACTGCCTGCAGCAGACCTTTTTGAGCACCGACCCGGTTATTGCCACCGAGGGCCCGCTGACCGTGGCCCCAATGGCTGGCTTTTTTGCCGAGCAGTTTGCCGTCAATGACCGCCCCGCAGCACTGCGCTATTGGCAGGTCTGGGACCGCACGGCGGATAAGCCACTGCCCGCCGGAGCATGGACGTGGGATGCCGCGTCCGGCACGGTTACGGTGGCGCAGCCGGTGCCCTTCCACGCCTACACGGTCAGTTTTCTGGCATGGCGGCTCTGGGAAGAAATCAATATGTACAACCACGTGACCAACAGCTGGACCAGTGAGCATCTGCTGCCGGTCGACCCGCGCACGCCGCAGGCGCAGGAATATCTGTACGATTGGCTCAAAAAGTGGTGCGAGGCTCACCCGCAGACCAACGTGGTGCGGTTCACCAGTATGTTCTATAACTTTGTCTGGATCTGGGGCAGCGACAAGCGCAACCAGAACCTCTTCACCGACTGGGGCAGCTATGACTTTACCGTGTCCGAAAAGGCGTTGGACGATTTTGCCGCGCAGTACGGCTACGCCCTGACGGCGGAGGACTTCATCAACAAGGGCAATTTGCAGGTAACGCATATGCCGCCCACGGCCCATAAGCGGGATTATATGGCCTTTACCCAGCGGTTTGTGGCCGGGTACGGCAAACGGCTGGTGGATTTGGTACACAGCTACGGCAAGCGCGCCTATGTGTTCTATGATGACAGCTGGGTGGGCGTCGAGCCCTACGGCCCGCACTTCCAGGAATTTGGCTTTGACGGCATTATCAAGTGCGTGTTCTCCGGCTATGAGGCGCGGATGTGCGCCGGGGTTGAAGCCCCCGTGCATGAGCTGCGGTTCCATCCGTATCTGTTTCCGGTGGGGCTGGGCGGTGCGCCCACCTTTGCGCCGGGCGGCAACCCCACCCGCGATGCAGCCGAGTACTGGAACCACGTGCGTCGTGCTCTGCTGCGGGCCAAGATTGACCGCATCGGTCTGGGCGGGTATCTGCATCTTTTGAACGATTTCCCGGATTTTGTGGAATACATTGCCGATGTGGCCGATGAGTTCCGCGCCATCAAGGCCTTGCACACCCATGGCCCGGTGGCCACCCTGCCGCTGACGGTGGCGGTGCTGCACAGCTGGGGCGGCCTGCGCCCCTGGACGCTGTCCGGCCACTTCCATGAAACCTATATGCACACCCTTATTCACATCAACGAGGCACTGGCGGGCCTGCCGGTACAGGTGAAATTCCTGAGCTTTGACGATGTGAAAAACGGCGTGCCCGCGGACGTGGATGTTATCATCAACGCGGGCCGCGCCGGAACCGCATGGAGCGGCGGTGACGTGTGGCGGGACGAAAATCTGGTTGCCGCCCTGAACAAATGGGTGTACAATGGCGGTGTACTGATGGGCGTTGAGGAACCGTCCGCCGTGAACGGCTGCGGCGATACCTTCCGCATGGCGCGGGTGCTGGGCGTGGACGAGGATATGGGCGCACGCGTCTGCCACGGCCGCTGGCCGGTGGAAGTGCAGCCCGTGGAGGGGCTGATACCCGACGGCGCCACGCTCAAAGCACATGACCACCTCTACCTGACCGACGGCGATACCCGCGTGCTGGCTGCCGTGAACGGTACGCCCGCGCTTGCGGCGCACAGCTTCGGCAAAGGGCGCGGCGTCTATATGGCCGGGTTCAGTTACAGCCCGGTGAACGCCCGGATGCTGCTGAACTTGCTGCTCTGGGCCAAGGGCCTGCCGCTGGACAGCGACTGGCTGACCGACAACCCGCACACCGAGGCCGCGTGGTTCCCGGCAGATAAGACGCTTGTGGTCATCAACAACAGCGAGGCCCCCTGTACTACCACCGTAAAAACCCCCGAGGGCGTTGTTGCCGTGGAGCTGGAAGGGCTGGAAACCAAAATCCTGCCGCAGGAATAAAAAGGAGGGTACACTATGCCGCATATTTTTATCAACACCAACCGTTCGGTCGGCACCATCAACCCGAACATCTACGGCCAATTCTCCGAGCATCTGGGCCGCTGCATCTATCAGGGACTTTACGTTGGCGAGGATTCCGATATTCCCAACGTCAACGGTATGCGCGTTGACGTGGTCAACGCGCTGAAGAAAATCCATATCCCGGTGCTGCGCTGGCCGGGCGGCTGCTTTGCCGATACCTACCACTGGCGGGACGGCATCGGCCCACAATCCCAGCGCAAGACGATTGTGAACACCAACTGGGGCGGCGTCAGCGAGGATAACTCCTTCGGCACACATGAGTTTATGGAGCTGGCCCGGCAGCTCGGGTGCGAGGCGTACTTCTCCGGCAACGTGGGCAGCGGCACCGTGCAGGAATTTTCCGACTGGGTGGAATACTGCAATATGGGCGGCGTCTCGCCGATGGCCTCGCTGCGCCGGGAAAACGGCAGGGAAGAGCCCTACAACGTCAAATACTGGGGCATCGGCAACGAGGCGTGGGGCTGCGGCGGCAATATGCGCGCCGAATACTACGCTGACCTGTGCCGCCAATATTCCACGTATCTGCGCAATTACTCGCCGGAGCATAAGATTTTTAAGATTGCATCGGGCGCCAATGTCGATGACTACCACTGGACCCGCACCGTGCTGGAGCGCGCAGGCCACGTGATTGACGCAGTTTCGCTGCACTACTACACACTGCCCCATCAGGACTGGCAGCACAAGGGCTCGGCCACCGACTTCACAGGTGAAGAATACTACACCACCCTGCACAAGACCCTGCGGATGGAAGAGCTGGTGGAAAACCACAGCCGCATCATCAAACAGTTTGCAGGCGGGCGCAGCATCGGGCTGGCCGTGGACGAGTGGGGTACCTGGTACGATGTGGAGCCGGGCACCAATCCGGGCTTCCTCTACCAGCAGAACACGATGCGTGACGCGCTTGTGGCGGCCATCAACCTGAACATCTTCAACAACCACTGCGACACCGTCTGCATGGCCAACATCGCCCAGATGGTCAATGTCCTGCAGGCGATGATTCTGACCGAGGGCAGCCGTATGGTACTGACCCCGACCTGCCACGTCTTTGCGCTGTACGCGGCGCATCAGGGCGCACAGCAGCTGGAAAGCTACGCCGAGACGTCGATTCTGAACCATGACGAGCAGGCTGTGCCCACGCTGCACGTCAGCGCCAGCCGCGCCGCCGACGGCAAAATCCTTGTCACGGTGGCCAACCTTGACAGCGCCCGCGCCGCGGAAGCCAAAGTTATGCTGGGCGGCGTGAAGGCGTCCGGCGTGACCGGCACGGTGCTCACCGGCCCGGCTGCCGCCCACAACACCTTTGCTGCGCCAGACACCGTGACCCCGCAGCCGCTGCAGGCAACCCTGACCGCAGACGGCTTTACCGCCACTCTGCCCGCCTGCAGCGTGGCCGCCTTCACGGTGATGCCGCAGTGAGCGAGGCAAAAATCTGCCGCCGCTGCCTTTTGCAGGAGATGGCGGGGGAGAACGACTACTACCAGAGTGTTGTGCGCTACCGCGCCACGCTGCCCGCCCAAAAGCGCACGCCGGACGATGCCTACGCTGCCCGGCTGGCCCGCTGCAAGGCCTGTGACCAGCTGAACGCCGGGACCTGCATGCAGTGCGGCTGCTATGTGGAAATGCGTGCGGCGCGGCTGGATATGCACTGCCCCAAGGAGGGGCAATGGTAAGCCTATGAGCATTACCGGAAGAATTTTGCGCTCCAATGTGGATATGACCCAAGGCGAGCCGCTGACGGTCATCTTCTCGTTTGCACTGCCCCTGCTGGTTGGCAACCTGTTCAACCAACTGTACAACGTGGTGGATACCGCCATCGTGGGGCGCGCCCTTGGGGCGGACGCGCTGGCGGCGGTGGGCAGCACCGGCAACATCAACGCCTGCCTGTTCCTGCTGCTGGGCGGGCTTTCCACCGGCGTGGGGGTCATTGTGGCGCAGTATTGGGGTGCACAGCGCTATGAGGCGCTGCGCCGCCTGCTGGGTACGTTTTTCACCCTGCTGCTGGCGGGGTCTGTGCTGCTCTCGGTGTTGGGGGTGGCGCTGGCCGCGCCGATACTGCGCCTTCTGCAGATACCCGCCGACCTGCTGGATATGGGCGTGACCTATCTGCGCATCACGGCCGGGCTGCTGCTGGGCAATGCGCTGTACAACGCGGCCAGCGCCGTGCTGCGCAGCACCGGCGATTCCCGCACGCCGCTGGCGGCCATGGCGGCGTCCAGCCTGTGCAACATTGCGCTGGATTTGTGGTTCATTCTGGGGCTGCGTATGGGCGTGGCCGGGGCCGCGCTGGCCACGGTCGCCGCGCAGTTCCTCTCGGCGCTCATCTGCCTGTGGGTGCTCTGGCGGCGGAAAAAGCCGTTTGCGTTTGCCTCGGTGCGGCTCTGCTTCAACAGCGAGGATGCCGCGCTGATTCTGCGCTTCGGCCTGCCCACAGCGCTGCAAAGCTGTATGATTACGCTGGGCGGTATGACCGTGCAGGGCATTGTCAACAGCTTTGGCAGCGTGACGATGGCCGCCTACACCGCCGTGCAGCGTATCGACTCGCTGACGATTCAAGTCGTGGTGTCGGTCTCCAACGCGCTGGCCGTCTATACCGGGCAGAATATGGGCCGCCGCGATATTGACCGCGTGCGGCAGGGGCTGCGCGCCACGCTGAGGGCCCTCTGTGTAATTTGTCTGGGGCTGGCGCTGGCCGTGTTTGCCTCCCGCAGACTGCTGCTTTCCATCTTTCTGGACCCTGCCACCGATGCCGCCAGCATCGCGCAGGGCGCGGATTTTTTGAGCGTGATGGGCTTTGCCTATATCATCGCCGCCGTGATGAACAGCTACCTCAACGTGCTGCGCGGCGCGGGCGATGTGAACGTCAGCCTGATTGCGGGCCTGTTTGAGATGGGTGCGCGGCTGGCCTTTGCGGGCCTGCTGGCCCCGCGCCTCGGCGTATGGGGCATCTGGCTGGCCACGCCTTTAAGCTGGGCGTCCGGCTGCATCATCCCGGTGGCGCGGTATTACAGCAAGGAGTGGATGAAAAAAGCGCTGTTGTGAAAAATGAGCCTCCCCATCGTGGGGAGGCTCGATGAAAAAGGCGCTGTTGTGAAGGCTTACTTTATACCAGCTTTTCCAGCTCTACGGCGGCGCGGCGGCAGTTTTCCAGCTCGGTCACGCGGCCGTCCCAGGCTTCGTTATCGCCGACAAAGCGTACTGTACTGTTCGTCACGGTCAGCCCATTCACGCACCGCGCATACAGTGCGGGAATCGCGTGCGGGTAGATGTGCCGGGCCGAGGGCTGCTCATCAAAGATGCCGCCTGGCTGCGTGCCCTGATGCTGTAAGGTCAAGTGCAGGTCGCGGATGCGCACATCCTCAAGCTCGCTGTCTGGCTCACCGGCGGCAAAAGCGCAGCTCTCGCTCGTCAGGTAGAGGTGGTCAAAGCTGACATCCCGGATGATACCCGCTGACCCGGTCTTACCGGCGCGGGGCGTGGCGCTGATGAAAATCGGCTCGCCCTTGCCCCACCAGCCCGGCGCGCCGGGCAGCTGGTAGGCGTCCGCATAGCGGCGGGTGTTGCCGGTCAGGTGATGCACATGGATGTGCTCCACCGTGCCGCCGTCCCGCACCCAAACGCCGACTGCGCGGGAACAATCGTCCACCACGCAGTCGCTCAGCGTGATATTGCGGATGGTGCCGTGGGTCTCGGTGCCAATTTTCAGCGCAGAATCGCGGGAGTGAAGCACACAGCCTGTGATGACCACATTCTCGCTGGGGCCATAGCGGCGGGACATCGGCCCGGTGGATTTGACCACGATCGCGTCATCCCCGGTGCGCACAATGCTGTTGGAAATGACCACATCCCGGCAGCAGTCGGGGTCAATGCCGTCATTGTTGCCACCGCGGTCATCGTTCAGAATCATGATGTTCTGGATGTGCACGCGGCGGCAGCCCGCCATATGCAGCGTCCAGAAGGCCGCATCCTGCAGCGTTACGTCCCGCACGGTGAAATTCTCCACCGCCTCAAAGAGCATCATGCGCGGGCGGAACGCCTCGCAGGATTTCGGGCACTCATGAAAGCCGCTGTCCACATCCTTGTCCAGAAAGACCTTGTCGCCCTGCCCATAAATCGTGCCCATGCCGCTGATTGTGACATTGCGCACATGGGTGGCCCCCAGAAAAAAGCCGCCCTGCCAGCCGTCCGCGGTATCGTCCGGGTCGGCACCGTCCCCGCCCTGCGGGAAGGGCAGAATCTCCGCGGGGTTCAGGCTGCTGATGAGCACGGCACCGCTTTCCAGATGCAGCTCCACATTGCTTTTCAGCAACACCGAGCCGCTGAGGAACCGCCCCGCAGGCACTACCACGCGCCCGCCGCCCGCGGCGCTGGCCGTGTCCACGGCCTGTTGGATGGCCGCCGCGCAGTTGGTCACACCGTCTGCCACGGCACCGTAGTCTAAAATGCTGTAATCCATAGTGCATCTCCTTTGCTGTGTTGGCCGTTTTCAGCTTAGCACAGCGGGCAGGGTGTGTAAAGTGCAATTTCGCCAGAAAAATGTGCAATAACGCGCAGAAAAGAGGTCCTTTGTATGTCCTATACACTACCCGCCGCGCTGGCGGGGGCAAGGGTCTGCCGCGGGTCCTGCCATGCGGTGGCTGCGGGGCAGCCCGGCGCGGATACGCTGGCAGCGTTCTCCGCCGCGCTGGATGCCGCCCGGGCGGCGGGGCGGATTCTCACCGCCAGCCTTTACCGCTATGAAAACCAGCTCTTTTTCTATGCCGAGGGACTGGACGCACCCTTCACCCCGGAGGGGCTCTGCCCGGCGCTGGATGCACAGCTGATACCATGGCCGCCTGCGCTGGGCGACACCACGCCGCGCCCCTGGGCGGCCATGCAGCCCTATTTTTACCACGCAGTGCCCACCACCGCCGCGGACTGGCAGCGGAACCGCCACCCGGCCATGCGCCGGGGCCGCATTGCGCTGCTGCCGCCGGACAAATGGTGCAGCTATATGGAGCACCACCTGCGCCTTACCAGCGAGGGGCTGCTGGCGGGCGACCGCTGGCATTTGATCAGCGTGCACGAAAATCTGCTGTTTTCGTATCTCGAGGAACCACGCACCAACGTCAATCTGCGCAGCGTCCCCGGCGCGGAAAGCCCCGAGCTGGCCGCGTGGCTGGCGGCAGACCCCGAAAGCCACTTCGCCCGCTTCACGCCCGAGCAGCAGGCCCACCCGGATGCCGACCACAACTTTGTTTTTCTGCCCCGCGTTGCCGGGACCACAGAGGAATAGGAGGAACACAAGATGATACGTATTGGCTGCCGCGCCCACGATTACGGCAGGCACACCCCCGCCGCGCTGGCCGACACGCTGCACGCGCACGGCTACACCGCCGCCCAGCTGGCCATGCCCCGGGGCATCCTTGGCATTGACAGCTTTGCAGATATAACGCAGGCACAGCTGGAGGACATCCGCACTGCCTTTGATGCGGCAGGGGTGGAAATCACCGTGCTGAGCTGTTATCAGGATCTGACGGCCCCCGATGCGGACGCCCGCCGCGCTGCGGTGGAAAACGTCAAGCGCACACTGGGCTACGCCAAGCAGCTGGGCGCAAGGATGGTGGGCAGCGAAACCGCATGGGGTGCACTGCCGGAGGCGGAAAAAACGGCCCGCCGCCCGCTGATGCTGGATAGCATCGCCCGTATTTCGGAGGAGGCCGCCCGGCTGGACGCCGTCTTTGCGGTGGAGCCGGTGGCGGTGCATCCCCTCTGCACGCCGGAGCTGCTGCAGCAGCTGCTGGACACCGCGGACGCAGAGCATTTCCGGGTGATTTTTGACCCGGTGAACCTGTTTACCGCGCAGGACGGCCGCGATAAGGCCGCGCAGGCCGCCCACTGGCGGGCGTGGCTGACAGTTATCGGCGGCCAGCTGGGGGCTGTCCATGTAAAGGACTGCCGCACAGAGCCGGATGGTACCAAGACGATGACCGCGCTCGGGGCAGGGGAGATGGACTACACAACCCTCATCGACTGGCTGCGTGCCCATGCACCGGAAACCCCGCTGCTGCGAGATGAGGTGCTGCTGCCCTATGACACAGCCGATGTTGCATTTTTGAACAGGATGGCGGCAAAAATCGAAAACCGCTGAATAAAACACAGACAGTACAGGAGGTACAGTATGGCAAACCTGATTTATGACAAGGCACAGATTGAGACTGTGATTGATAAGATTGTGGACCGCACCATGCGGATGGATATGACGTGGGACTGGCCCTGCGGCGTGGCCTACTACGGCATCTGTGAGGCCTACGAGGTCACGAAAAACGAGCGCTATCTGCAGCTGGTCAAGGACCGTGTGGACGAGTACATCGAGTTGGGCCTGCCCAGCTGGACGGTCAACACCTGCTCAATGGGGCACTGCCTGATTACGCTCTACCAGCACACCGGGGATGAAAAGTATCTGGATATCGCCAAAAGCAAGGTGGAATATCTGGAAAAGCACGCGCTGCGCTTCGGCGATAACGTACTGCAGCACACGGTCTCGGTCAACAACGATTTCCCCGAGCAGGCGTGGGCCGACACGCTTTTTATGGCGGGCTTCTTCCTGCTGCGCATGGGTGTGCTGCTCAAAGACGAGCAGCTGATTGACGATGCCCTGAACCAGTATTACTGGCACATCAAGTATCTGCAGGACCCCGAAAGCGGCCTGTACTACCACGGCTATAACAATATCACCGGCGACCATATGTCGGGCATCAAGTGGGGCCGCGCCAACGCATGGGCCGCCTACACCATGTCCCAGGTGGGCGTGCGCCTGCCCCAGTGCTACCTCTACCCCAAATTCCTGGATGTGGTGGGCAGCCTGAATGACCAGCTGGCCGCGCTCAAGCTCTACCAGACCGAAAACGGCCTGTGGCGCACGATTGTGGACGATGAAACGTCCTATGAGGAGGTCAGCGCCAGCGCGGGCATTGCCGCCGCCATGATTACCAAGGGCAATCCCCTGCACATTAAGTACATCAACAAGTCGATTCCGGGTATGCTGGCAAACGTCAGCCCCGACGGCCGCGTGCTGAACGTCTCCGGCGGCACGGCAGTGATGAACAACGCCGACGGCTACCGCGGCATCAGCCGTGACTGGATTCAGGGCTGGGGGCAGGGCCTTGCGCTTGCCTTCTTTGCCGGTGTGCTGAACTATGACAACGTCCGTTCCGATGGTGCGCTGTAAGAAAAACCGCGCACGGTAGGTGCCCAACCGTATGATTTTGTGATAAGCCTGTACAGACGCAGCAGAGCCCCTCTCCGCCGGAGAGGGGCTCTGCTGCATTTGTTTGGGACTATTTTGCAATAACTCCATTTTTATGCTTATATCATTGTGATGAAAGGAGAACTTGGATATATGAACACTTATGGATATGCCCGTGTCAGTAGTCGGGAACAGAATGAGAACCGTCAGCTAATCGCATTAAAAGAAGTTGGATTAACTGGGAATGTGATTTTTCTGGACAAACAATCTGGCAAGGATTTTAACAGACCACAGTATAAGAAACTGCTGAGAAAACTAAAAAAAGGCGATTCACTCTATGTCAAGAGTATTGATCGATTGGGCAGAAATTATGAAGAAATTCAGCAACAATGGCGCCTTCTGACGAAAGAAAAAGGGGTCGATATAGTGGTGTTAGATATGCCGTTGCTGGATACCCGACGAGGTAAAGACCTTATGGGAACTTTCTTAAGCGATATTGTTTTGCAGATCCTGTCTTTTGTTGCAGAAAACGAGCGCACCAACATTCGCCAACGACAAGCGGAAGGAATTGCCGCAGCAAAAGCAAAAGGCGTAAAATTTGGAAGACCGCCAAAACCATTGCCGCACAATTTTCACGAAGTCCATAGGGCATGGCGTGCGAAGAAAATGACGCTGAAACAAGCGGCAGAATCTTGTAATATGCCTGTTGGAACATTCTATGACAAAGCTCGGAAATTTGAAAACACCGTTTAAATAAAACGAATAAATAATTTGGGAAAGCGTACTTTATGCTCAGTGGAGCAAGAATGCGCCAGCACAGGTCAACGTTTCTTATAACGCCAACGGTGGTGTCGGCACAATGGAGTCTGTAACCGGCGATGTAGGAAGCAAAATTGTTATTCGGCAGAGCGGTTTTACTCGGAGCGAATATACCTTTACCGGCTGGAATACACAGGCAGATGGCAAAGGTACTGCGTATAAAGCAGGCGATAGTTTTACATTGACTGACAAAGATACCGTACTTTATGCTCAATGGAGCAAGAACAGTGGTAGTGCTGGCACTGGTACAAACGGAACAGCCAAACCAACGGATATTCCGAAAACCGGTGATAATAGCAACCTTACCTTATGGTTTGCTCTGCTGATTGTCAGCGGTAGTGCAGTAATCGCAACAGCCGTTATCAGCAGTAAGAAAAAGCGCAGTGAAAAATAAAGTCAAATAATCAAGCAAAAGTCGGCTGCCGGAAACGGCAGCCGACTTTCCTGTAACAGTACGTTAAAATCGATTGACGGCGTATCTGCTAGAAAACAAGTAAGTAATTACAAAGGCGTTCCCGCATTCCAATCGGATGCGGGAACGCTTTTTGGTGGTTGGTACTACCGCATTGTGACAGCGCACGTTTGCTATACGCTACCAGCTGTTCCTGTGGCAGGATGCTTGCCCGCAAGCGCAAAGCGTTATTTTTCGTACTGTTTACCGTCATATTTATCGGCAATGGGGCCCTGCAGCAGGAAGTCTGCATACACGCCGCCCAGAGCCTTCAGGCCATCGGCGAGCAGGCCGCAGAACTTCACCGCGCCGAGGTAGCGCAGATGAGTGTTGTCCTCCTTGCCCTCGGGGTAATTGTCATACACACCGGCAGGGAACACCATATAAAATTCGCGGCTCTTTTCCTCTGGCAGGGACTCCACCAGTGCGCGGCTTGCGGCGGTAAGGTCTATTAAAGGCAGCTTTTCCCGCACAGCCAGCATCCGCACGGTATCGGGGTAGACGCCGTGGCTGTTTTCCAGCTTGCCGTTCGGCAACAGGTGACGGCGCGTCAGCGGCGTGACCAACACGGGATGGGCACCCTTCTCCTTGGCAAGGCGGGCGTAATCCAGAAGGAGCCGTGCAAACTCCTCCGGCGCGGCGTAGCGCGCGGGGTCATATTCCTTTTCATCGTTGTGGCCAAACTGAATCAGCAACAAATCTCCCGGCTGCATGGCCCGATATACCGGCTCCCACAGGCCCTCGGCCCGGAAGCTCTTGGCACTGCGGCCATTTTTGGCGTGGTCATGCACCGTGATGCCGGGGCGCAGGTAAAGGTCCAACACCTGCCCCATGCCGCATTGCGGCCATGTATCCATATGGTTGAACTGTACGGTGGAATCTCCAATCCAGTACACGGAGGGTTCCTTCTGCGCTGACGGAATAGAAATCATTGAAAAAAATCCTTTCGCATTTCTGTAGCTTAATGATACCATATTTCTTCCTATTTTACGAGAAAAAGCGTTCATTCATTTTTTGGTTTGTCAGCACGGCATAAATGTTTCTATAATGATAACCATAAAACAGCAGAAGGAGCAAACAATGGCAACGGTACCAGCCGCCCGCACAGTTCCAGAAAAGCTGCGGCTTTACAATATCAATGCCGATGGGATTTTTCAGATATTCGGTTTTCAGACGGATTGCGTTCATTTCCGCAGCTCATTTCTTGAGGAGCTTTTTCACGCCCTTCAGCGGGTGGCCGTTGGCCATGGCCAGCATCCCCTCGGCCAGATTGGCGGGGAAGGCGCCGCTGCTGGAAAGCACCGCGGCGCGCAGCGGGGCATCTGCACCGGACATAACCATCATCTTAAAGGCGGGGTCGCTGTAATCGGCCTTGCCGCCAAAACCTTTGGCAATCGTGGATTCGGTGCCTTTGAACATCTGCATCATAATGGGGGAAAGATCCTTCATCTCCATAATGGAGTCCTCCATCGTGAAGCTGCCCTTTTTCAGCGGCGAGTCATTCTGGACAGGGCCACCGTATAGCGCCGCAAACTCGGCATCGGTGGGGAGTCCCTGCAGGGTTTCATACCAGCTGCCGTGCTGCCACGCGGGCGCAGTCAGGCTTACGCCGTCCACGTCCAGCGCACCGCGCAGGCGGATGTCAGCGGACGAGGCACCCACCAGAATCTCATAGCGGCCCGCTGGAATCTGCCAGCCGCCGTCATGCCAGACGGCAAAGCTGCGGTCATCAAGGGCAAAGGTCAGCGTCTGGCTCTCGCCGGGCTGCAGCGCGGCTTTGGCAAACGCCTTCAGCTCCTTGGCGGGGCGGTAGATTCCATCCTGCGGCGGGGCTACATACAGCTGCACAACCTCGGCCCCGGCAGTGTGGCCGGTGTTCGTCACGGTCACGGTGACGGTGCGGCCTGCAATCTGCAAATCGGAATAGGCAAACTGCGTGTAGCTCAACCCATACCCAAAGGGAAACTGCACAGCCTTGCCCGCCTTGTCATAATAGCGGTAGCCGACATACAGCCCCTCTTTGTAGTGGGTGACCTTTTTGCCGAAGGTGTCGCGGCTGGGTACATCCGCATAGCACAGCGGCCATGTTTCGGTCAGCTTGCCGCTGGGATTGGCCTTGCCGGTCAGCAGGTTGGCCGCCGCCGCGCCGCCCGCCTGACCGGGCAGCCCCATATACAACACGGCCTTGACCTTATCCAGCCACGGCGTTTCCACCGCACAGCCGCAGAACAGCACGACAACCGTGTTGGGGTTGGCGGCGGCCACGGTTTCAATCAGGCGGTTGTGGCCCTCCGGCATGGCCATCGTTTCGCGGTCAAAGCCTTCGGATTCGTAAATATCGGGCAGCCCTGCGCAGACCACGGCGATGTTTGCCTGCTTGGCGGCGGCTGCTGCAGCGGCGAGGGATTCCTCCGTCACGTTGCCCTTTTCATCACAGCCGGGGTTGAACGGCACGGCGGGCAAAGCATCGCAGAGGGTGGTCAGCATGGTGGGGTTGATGTGGCTGGAGCCCGCGCCCTGATACCGCATGGTGCGCGCCATCTCGCCAATCAACACAATGTCCGTTTCCGCCAGCGGCAGAATGCTGCCCTCGTTTTTCAGCAGCACCGCGCCGTTTTCGGCAATTTTCTGCGCCAATCTGTTGTGGGCGTCCTTGTCAAGCGGTTTACCCTTGGGGCGGGCCTCGCCTTTGAGTGCCAGCGCAAGCACGCGCGCTGCACAGGCGGCCACATCACTTTCGGGCAGGGAGCCGTCCCGCACGGCCGCGGCCACACGGTCCTCCATGTAATTGCTGCCGCCCGGCATACTCAAATCACATCCGGCGTGCATGGCCTTGACGCGGTCGCAGAGCGCACCCCAGTCGGTGACAACAAGGCCGTCAAAGCCCCAGTCGCGGCGCAGTACCTCGGTCAGCAGCCAAGTATTGTCGCTGGCGTGGACATTGTTGATGCGCGGATAGCTGCACATAACGGTCTCGGGCTGTGCGTTTTTGACAACGGCCTCAAACGCGGGCAGATACAACTCCCGCAGGGTGCGCTGGTCGACCTGACTGTTGCCGTTGAACCGCTTGTACTCCTGATTGTTGGCGGCAAAATGCTTCAGGCTCGTGCCTGCGCCGCTGCTCTGCGCGCCCTGCACCCATGCTGTGCCCATGGCCCCGGCTGCACAGGGGTCCTCGGAGAAATATTCAAAATTGCGGCCGCAGAGGGGGTTGCGCTTGATGTTGACGCCGGGGCCAAGGACAACGTCCACGCCGTAGGAAAGCCCCTCTTCGCCGATGGCTTTGCCCTCGGCCTTCAGCAGCGCTGCATCCCACGTTGCTCCGCTGGTAACGGCAGTGGGAAAGCAGGTCGCTGGCTCAGAGCGGTTGACGCCGAGCATATCGCTTGCGTCTTTCTGGCAGCGCACGCCGTGGGGGCCGTCGCTCATCGTGATGGCCGGGATGCCGTACTGCTCCATTGCCTTGCTGTGCCAGAAATCAGCGCCGTTGCAAAGGCTGATTTTCTCCTCCAACGTCATTTTTGACAAAATTTTACCGATTTTTTCGTTCATTGTGCGTGCTCCTTTTCTGCGGCGTTCATGGCGGCCAGTACCTGTTCAAACAGTGGTTTGATGCTGTCCCCATAGGCCAGCAGCGCCGTGATGGGTTCATTCTTTACATATTCGAGCATGGGGTTTTCGAGAAATTCGGGCGCGTACTGTGCAAAGATGGCGCGGGCCACAGGATGCTCCATGATAATGTGCAGCGGCGTTTCCATCGTGTAGCGGTCCAGCCGCAAATCCGTGGCGGTCGGGTACTCATAGTGGTACTGCCCGCTGCCGAGTGTCAGCGTTTCGCCCTGTTCGGGTAGGGTCAACTCGGCGGTTGTGTTGGCGGGAATCGTGGCGTCCACCGTGATTTTGCCACCCTCGCACCGCCATGCAACTGCAATTTTGCCGTAGACGCTCTCATACTCTAATCCGGCGTGGGTAATGCCTTGGATAAATTGCGGGTGCAGGGCAAACCGCTTGTAGCCGGATTCCAGAATTTCCAGCCCGCAGAGTTTTGTGTACAGCCAGCTGCCGATAGAGCCGTAGGCGTAATGGTTCAGGCTGTTCATATTGGCGGGATTAAAGCTGCCATCCGGCTGAATCGAATTCCAACGCTCCCAGATGGTGGTGGCACCCATCTTGACTTCATACAGCCAGCCGGGGTTGTCCTCCTGCAAAAGCAGCTTGCCAGCCAGATCGTGCTTGCCGTTCTCCGAGAGAGTCTGGCAGGCGAACGGTGTGCCGATGAAGCCGGTTAACAGATGCGTTTTGTGTGCGCCGATGTTCTTTTCCAGCGCAGCCAGCAGGCGCGGGCGGGCTTCGTCCGGCACCATGTCATAGTGCAGGGCCAGAATCAGCGCGGTCTGTGTCTCGCTGACAAGGCGGCCTGCCGGGGTGATATACTCGGCGCGGAAAGCCTTTACAAGCCCCTCGCGCCGCTGCCGCCAGCGGTGTTCCTCGGCGGCGTTGCCCAGCACATGGGCCGTGTCGGCCAGGATCTGCAGACTCCACGCAAAGCAGATATTGGCTACAAGGTAATCATCGGTCGCGCCCTTGCGCTCATCACTCAGGCCGGAGCGTTCGGCGTCCAGTCCCAGCCAGTCACCGTACTGGTACCCGGTCTGCCAAAGGCCGTTTTTGCCGCACTGGCTCTCAATAAAATCGACCCAGTGTTTCATGCTGTTGTAGCTGCTTTGCAGAATCCGCTTGTCGCCGTAGGCGCGGTAGAGCGTCCACGGCAGTACCGTGACAACATCACCCCAGAACGCCGCGCCGTCCTGCTGGTTGCCCAGAATATTCGGCACAACCTGCGGCATACTCACATCGGGGCCCAGCTCGCTGGCCAGATCGCGCAGCCACTTGGTCATAAACGGCATAATGTTCTCGTTGAAGGCCGCCGTCGGGCAGAACGCGGTCACATCGCCGGTCCAGCCCAGACGCTCACTGCGCTGGGGGCAGTCGGTGGGAATATCGAGGAAGTTATCCTGCTGGCTCCACTGAATATTCTGTTGCAGCCGGTTGACGCGGCTGTCAGAACAGGTAAAGCTGCCGGTCTGCTGCAAGTCGGTGGAAAGGAGACAGGCCGTAAAAAGCACGTTCTGGCCGTATTGCAGCCCCTCCACACACAGATAGCGGAAACCGTGCCAGGTAAAATGCGGGTGCAGCGTCTGCTTACCACCGCGCAGGATATAGGTGTCGGTCGCCTTGGCAAAACTCAGGTTTTCGGTGTAGAAATTGCCGTTTTCGTCCAGCGATTCCGCGTGGCGCAGGGTCAGTGTCTGGCCCGGCTCGCCGTAAATTTCCACCTCGACCCAGCCGGTCAGGTTCTGGCCAAAATCATAGACTTTTTCACCCTTGGGGGTGGTGAACTCTTTTATAACCGGCAGTCTCTGCAGGCAGCGCACCGGTTCGTTCTCCTGCCCGATAATTGTGGCAAAACCGTAGTCAAACAGCTTGGCGGGCTGCGGTGCGGCAGGCTGCGCTGTAAAGTCCTGTGTTTCACCGTCATAAATTTCGGAGGACTGAATGGCCCCGGTGGTGGAGAGCCAATTCTCATCGGTGCCAATCCATTCCTCGCGTCCGTCCGCATAGGTGATGCAGAGGGCGGCCAGCGCGGCGGTGGTGTCACCGTAGAGGTTGGGCTGCGGCATAAAGCCGAGCTTGCCCTTATACCAGCCGTTCGCCAGCGTCAGTGTCAGACGGTTTAGCCCCTCGCGCAGTGGGACGGCGTAGGTCTGGTATTGCAGCCGCTTGCGGTAGTTGGTCCAGCCGGGGGCAAAGTAGGTGTCATCAACTTTTTCACCGTTGATTTCCGCCTCGTACATTCCCAGCGCTGTGGCGTAAAGCCGCGCCTTGGCAACCGGGCCGCTGACCGTGAATTCCCGGTACAAAACCGGGCTGACGGGAGAGGTCTTGTCCAGCGTGTGGGTAATCCAGCGGGCCTTGCCCTCAAAGGCGTCCCCGCGCAAAAGGCCGGTTTCAAACCGGCTTTCGGCGCAGGATTCCTCGCCGTGGTTGTCCCACACGGTAACATTCCATGTGTATTCGGTGCGCGGCTCAAGATTGAGGCCGAGGTACTCGACCAAAATACTCTGCGCACTTTCCGTTTCGCCGGAATCCCAGACCGTTTCGCCGCCACGCTGCACTTTTATCCGGTACGCAGTCTGCACAGTCCCGGTGCGGTCAGTGTCCAATTTCCAGCTGAACCGCGGCTGCACCTCGTCAAGCCCCAGCGGCTCGCGCTTGTATTCAATCGTCAAATCGTATAATTTCAGCATAATAGTGTTTCTCCTTGTACAGAACGAAAATTGCCCCGCCGTCCAAAGGCGGCAGGGCAAGGGGACTTTTACTGCGCAGCCTTTTCTTTCTCGTTGCGCTCGGCGATGGCTTTCATCATATCGCCGTATTTGGCTTCCAGATCAAACTTGGAAATCATAATGAACAGGCCGACGAACATGGCCAGGGGAATGTAGAGGCTGAAGGTGTAGATGCCGTAGCGGACGGCAGGGGTGATAACATCCATGTTGCCGGTGAAGCCGACGATGCCCAGAATCCAGCCGACGAGGGAGGCACCGATGCCGCTGGCAACCTTGCCGCCAAAGCTGGAGGCAGAGGCCGACATACCGATGATTTTGTTGTGGTACTTGTAGTCGTTGTAGTCCATGGCCATGCTGGTCAGCGTACCGGCCAGGCACATCATCGGGATGGTGGCAAAGCTGCCCAGCAAACCGACCGTGATGCAGAGAATGAAGCTGTCCGGCTTGAAGCAGCGGATGATGTTGCCGATAATGCCCAGCGCAAAGGCAATCTTCAGGGTCTTGGTCAGGCCAAATTTTTTGGTCATGGGGCCGACTGCGATAAAGCCGACAAAGGTGGGAATCAGGCCAACCGCACCCATAATGCCGATAAGGTTATCATCGCCCAGAATGTACTTTGCGTAGTAGGTGCCGGAGGAGGAGGTCAGTGCATAAATCACGTTGACGAACAGGTTGGCAACCAGCACGATGACCCAGTATTTGTTGTGGAACAGCTTGCCCAGAGCATCGCCAAAGGCCAGACCATCATCGGGCTTTTCCTCCTGCGCGGCGGTTTCCTTGCTGGTTTTGTAGAGGATAAGCAGGAAAATTGTGCTCAATGTACCGACAATGACAGCAAACTTGATGTAAGCCATCTGGTCAGCCACGCCGTTGGGGCCAAGGGCATTGGTGATGGGAACCAGTGCAATGGCGATAATCATACCGATGATATAACCAGCCGCGGCGCGGAAAATACCCATCTTGTTGCGCTCGTCCAGACTCTTGGTGCGCATAACCAGAATGGCGCTGTAGGGAATCATTATCGCGGTCGAGACAATCGCGGTCAGGAACACGTTGGACAGGAACAGATAAGCAACCTGTGCAAAGCCTGTCAGTCCGGCAGGCACAGTGAACAGCGCCACAATCGCCACAAACGCGGGAATTGCCATGCGCAGGAACCACGGACGGCATTTGCCCTTGGGGCTTTTGCCGTTATCCATGATTTTGCCCATGATCAAATCGGTGAAGGCGTCTACAATTTTGGCCGCCAGCAGAACGTTGGCCGCCGTGGCGGCGGCTACGCCGACTTTTTCGGTGTAAAAGTAGAGGACTGCCGAAACAAGGCCGGTCATGGCGTTCAGTGCAAACTGACCGCCGCAGTCGCCAAGATAATCGCCGACACGCATGGTTTTTTGAATCCCCATCGAATCGGTGCCAAGAGGTTTCTTTGCCATAATGATTCTCTCCTTCATTTTTACGCACCCGGTAGAGCAGATGCGGTTCTCTTGATTACAGGTTCATTATAGCGCGTTTTTGCGGCTCGCTATATCAAAAATATGATTTCTGTTGCAAAAAACAGATTGATTTTTTGCAAAACCGCATTGACTTAACAAACCATGGTGTGCTAACTTATTATAAAAGGAGGGAACGCTGTGGATTTCCAAAAAAGCTGTGAGGAGCTGTACGCGGTAAGCCGGATTCCGCTGACGAAGGTCAGCCGCGACGGAGAGCTTATATTTGCCCTGCCCGCCGGAAATGATGAGCTTGTTCCGCACAGGGAGGTGAAATGGGTACTGACAGATTTTATCCTGCAAAAGCGGGACGCGTTGCATCCGCTGGTCACATATGTGGAGCCGGGATATTTTATCGGCGTCGTGGAGCTGCCGGAGGATGCCTTTTGTATTGTCGGTCTTGTCAGCCCATTCCAGCACCCGCGCAATGAAATTATGCAGATGGCTTCGATGGCTTTTCCGCCGCGTCAGATGCAGGAATACTGTGATTTGATGATGCAGATGCCGTTGGTCAATCTTTATCAGCTGAAATCTCTGATGTGCCTGCTGGTGCGGCTGGCCCACAACGAGAAAATCACAGCGGAGCACATCCTGTTTGTGGATAACACCGTGCTGCGCACAGAGAGACCTGACGATGCTCTTTTCAATCTGCGGGAGAAGGCGGAATTTCATGTGCCGGTGGACTTTGAGACCGGCGTCTGTGAGGCAATAGAGCAGGGAAGCATAGAGCTGCTGCAGCACCGCCTTCTGCAGCCCAGTCAGGGTAAAATCGGTGCGATGAGCTCGAATCCGCTGCAGCAGCAGAAGTACGCCTTTATCTCGTTCGCCACGCTGCTGACGCGCGCGGCTATCCGTGGCGGCCTGCCGGGCGAAACCGCATTCAACTTAAGCGATGTTTACTGCCAGCGTGCCGATACCCAGCTGGATATCACGGCTATACAGAAGCTGACCTTCACCATGGCAATGGATTTCTGCCGCCGTGTGGCAGATATAAAAAACAGCGGCGCACAAAGCACCGCTGTAAAAGCCTGTATCAATTATATCTCGGAGCATCTCCATGACGATTTGCGGCTGGAGGAGCTAAGTCGCCACTGCGGTCTTTGCAGCCGCAGCCTGTCGCTCAAATTCAAGGCAGAGATGGGCATGGGCATCCCCGAATACATCCACCGCGAAAAGCTGCGCGAGGGGCGCTACCTCTTGGACTGCACCGATTACACCCTTGCCGAGATTGCCGGTTTTCTGAACTACCCGACCCAGAGCTATTTCACCCAGATTTTCAAAAAATACCAAGGCTGCACCCCGCAGCACTACCGCAGCAGATTGCATGGAACGCTGTGAGGGGGCGGAATATAGCATGGTATATGCGGCTATAAATTCTTTCGGACGGAAAGTGTTAAATCGTTGTTTTACGTCAATTTGCTGTAAAAGTATCCCTGCAAATCAATTGCCCATCAGGAACTTTTGTAGACAACGCGAACTGTAACGCAAGCATAGCGTTTGGATATCCACAACGCATTTTTGGGGT
>OLJA01000428.1_pt1 | contig 29445 bp, 25 predicted proteins | sample 1601401 | NCBI WGS metagenome assembly OLJA01 (sample SAMN01915217, study PRJEB22387) | human gut metagenome | isolation source: stool | host: Homo sapiens | place: USA | reverse complement strand
GAGCGTAGATCAGGCCGCCGCCGAAGGAGTCACCGCCGCCAACGCGGTCGATGATCTTCAGCTCGTACTTCTTGGAGAAGCAGTACTCGTTGGAAGCGACATCGTACAGCATAGCGCTCCAGCCGTTCTCGGAAGCGTTGTGGCTCTCACGCAGGGTGATAGCGACCTTCTCGAAGTGGAACTTGTCAGCCAGCTGCTTGGCAACGCTCTTGTAGCCCTCAGCATTCAGCTTGCCGCCGTAGATATCGGTAGCCTCGGCCTCGATGCCGAACACGTCCTTTGCGTCCTCCTCGTTGGAGATGCAGACGTCAACATACTGGCACAGGTCGGTCATGGCAGCGCGGGCCTGCTCACGGGTCCACAGCTTGCCGCGGTAGTTCAGGTCGCAGCTGATCTTGACGCCGTGAGCCTTAGCAGCCTTGCAGGCCTCGCGGCAGATTTCGACAACGTTCTCGCCCAGGGCCGGGGTGATGCCGGTGAAGTGGAACCAGTCCACGCCCTCGAAGATGGCGTCCCAATCGAAGTCAGCGGTGGTAGCCAGCTGAATGGCGGAGTTGGCGCGGTCATAGATGCAGACGGAACCACGCTGAGAAGCGCCCTTCTCGTTGAAGTAGATACCAACACGGTCACCGCCGCGGGTAATCTTGCTGGTGTCAACGCCGTAGCGGCGCAGGCTGTTCACAGCGGCCTGACCGATGGCATGGGCGGGCAGCTTGGTAACGAAGGCTGCGTCAACGCCGTAGTTGGCCAGAGAAACAGCAACGTTGGCCTCGCCGCCGCCGAAGGTGAACTCCAGGTTGTTGGCCTGAACAAAGCGCTCATAGTTGAACGGCTGCAGACGGATCATCAATTCGCCAAAAGTAACGACTTTCATGGTGAACTCCTTTTATAATAGTATTTAAATGATAAGGGAGTAGCGCCCGCGAAAGAGCGCACACCCTATAGCTTTACAGTTTCAGGGGGCGCAATCAGCGCTGAACCAGATGGAAGGCGAAGCCGGCAATTTCGTCAGCGAAGTAGATGGCAACGGTCTTGCCGTCCTTGACGTTCTTGCTGTCCATATCAAACTTGACGCCGCGCTGGCCCAGATGGTAGATGGCGCGGTCAACGTTGTTGGTCAGGATAGCAATGTGGCCGTTGGTGCCGCGGCCCGGCTTCTTCATGATTTCGAATTCCTTCTTGCCCACGAAGATGCTGCTGTTGCCGACCTTGACGGCCATGCTCAGCAGATTAGCGATGGTCTCAGCCGTCTTGGCGGCCTCGTCCTCGTTGGCGCAGTTGATGCCGATGTGGCCCAGCTCCAGGCCCAGCATAACGTCAACAGCCTCGCGGCTCATAGCAGTGATTTCATCCCATGCGCCGGCCTTGATCTTGTCGCTCTTGCACATCCAGGTGCCGCCGACAGCGATGATCTGGTTGTAGCCCAGATAGTTGTTGACGTTCTTGGCATTGACGCCACCGGTGCACATCCACTTGCAGGCCTTGAGGGCAGCGCCGATGTTCTTCAGCTTGTCCACGCCGCCGTTGGCCTCTGCAGGGAAGAACTTGACAACCTCGCAGCCCATGTTCATGGCCTGCTGCATCTCGCCTGCGGTGGCGGTGCCGGGCATCATGATGCCGCCCTTGTCGATAACGTGCTGGCAGACCTCGGGGTCAAAGCCGGGGGCGACGATGAAGGAAGCACCGGCAGCCATAGCGCGGTCAGCCTGATCAACGGTCAGGACAGTGCCTGCGCCCAGCAGCATATCGGGCAGCTCCTCATGAATCTTCTTGATGCACTCCTCAGCGCAGGCGGTACGGAAGGTGACCTCTGCGGCAGGCAGGCCACCGGCCATCAGGGCCTTGCACAGGGGCAGGGCCTCATCCACGCTGTTGAAAGCAATGACCGGGATAATGCCGATCTCATACACACGCTGCAAAACAGAATTCATAGCAATTCTCCTTCACTGATTCTGTGCGGCCGCCCGGCCATACTGCGCCGCGGCATAGCACGCACTTGGTTACTTTCTATTATAAACACCGCGGCGGCGGGCGTCAATCGGGCAAAAAGTGCCAAGAAACCGCACGATTTTTGTCGGTTTCGTTCAGGATTCCGCAATTCGGAAAAGAGCTTGAAAAAATCGGGCAACTCTGGTATAATCGTTCCATAATACGGAACGATTTCAGCAAATTTGCAAGTCCTGCAAATTATGAATTTTTTGTTAAATTTCGTTCAGGAGGCAGCGTATGGCAGAAAAAGGCGGCGTACAGAGCGTGGAACGCATCTTCCAGCTCATTGAGCATCTGGCGGCGCACCCCACCGGGGTCAGCCTGCAGCGGCTGGCAGGGGAGACCGAGCTGGCCAAAAGCACCGTGCACCGCCTGCTGGCCAGCCTGGTCGGGCTGGGCTATGTGGTGCAGGACGAGGAAAACGGCCACTACCGCCTGACCTTAAAAATGTTTGAGCTTTCCAGCGGCATTGTGGACAGCATGGACATTATGGGCGTGGCCAAGGCGCATCTGGAGCGCCTGAGCCAGCGCACCGGCGAGGCCGTGCATCTGGTCATCCGCGACGGGCGGGACATTGTCTACATTTATAAAACCGAAAGCGGCCCGATGCGTATGTCCAGCCGCGTGGGTCTGCGCAGCCCGCTGTACTGCACCGGCGTGGGCAAGGCCATCCTGGCCACCCTGCCCGGCGATGAGCTGGAGGACATCTGGACGCACAGCAACGTGCAGAAGCTGACCGACAAGACCATCACCGACCTTGAGGAGCTGCGCAGCCAGCTGGTGGAGGTGCGGGCCAACGGCTACGCCATTGACGACGAGGAGAACGAGCTGGGGGTCCGCTGTGTGGCCGTGGCCATCCCCGGGCCGGACGGCCGCGCGGAGAGCGCGTTTTCCATCAGCGGTTTGGCGCCCTATATGACGCCCGAGCGCATCCGCCGCATTGCCACGCTGGCGCTGGACGCCCGCACCGATATTCTGGCCGATTTGGGGCTGAAATAACCAAGCGCCTATGCCGGGCAAACTACGGCATAGGCGCTTTTTTGTGCGGGCGGGCAATACCCGCCCCCCTACAGCTTGCCCCGGCCCGGTGCAGGGTCATTCCGCCCCGCGCTCTGCCTTACCCGCAGCCGGGTTTGCCTCCACGCCCCGTATCAGCTCCTCCGCCGGCACGCCATACAGCTTTGCCAGTGCAAGCAGGTTGGTTGTGCTGGGGTCTGCGCTGCCGTTCTCCCATTTGGAGACCGTCTGACGGCTGACGCCTAAGCTTTCGGCTTCAAACTCCTGCGTCATCCGGCGTCGCGTGCGATACTCCTTCAGCGTCTCGCCCAGCGTCCGCTTGGCCGCCTGCTTTTCATCCCGCACTTCCTTTGTGGCGATGTACCGTTTCAGCGCACGCACCACCAGCACAAACAGATACACCGCTGCCGCCGCAAGCACAACCGCAAGCAGGATATTGAGAGTGGTAAGCCATACTGCCATCTTCATACTAGCTTTTCTCCTTTCGGTTTTCTGCCCTAACTATACCAGAAGCGCCCCCGCGACACCAGCAACTATCGTGTACATTTTGGTGTACGTTGTAAAAAACGACCCGGCTGCGTACTTTTTGCAGCCGGGTCATTGCGTTTAAAACTGGTCGAGAATCGCCAGCAGCTTGTCCAGACTGCGCTCGTTGACTTCCAGAATCAGGATATCGCAGCCGGGGTGCTCGACCACACCCAGCGTGAAGGTGTCAATGTGCTCCCGCCAGCTGTTGGTAAAGCGTGCCTGCAGATACGGCATATAATACTCGCTGAAGGAATCCCCGATGACCCGCACAGCGCGGCTGTCTTTTTCAAACATCCGGGCATAGCCGGGCACAACGTATCGTTCCTCGGCGGGCAGGCTGGCATACAGCGCCGCCACGTTTTCCATATCGCCGGTGGTGGTTCCCTCTGTGTCCACCGGGTAGCTCTCCGGCGGGAGGGTCGGCATATCCAGCGCTTCAAAGATGCCATCCAGCCCGATCAGTGCGCCCACGGCGTTCCAGTGGGTGTCGGTCTTGTAGTAGAGCAGCCGGTCGGGGTTCTGCCGCGCCTGACTGCGCAGCACGTCATACCGCCAGACCACCGGCACCGTCGTGTGGCTCTGCAGATAAGCCGCCATCAGGTCGGTGCGGTTTTCCTCGTTCACAATCGGGTAGCCCTCCGGCATATACTCCCGGTAAATGCGGTCCTTACTGGGCGTCAGGTCCAGCACCAGCGTGCAGCCGTTTGCTGCCAGCCGGTCATTTAAGATCTGCAGCCCCGCGCTGGCCTGCGCCAGCGTCTCGGCACTGTCATTCAGCTCGGTCAGGCCCTGATAGTTGGCCATCGGCTGGGCGGCGTTGGGGCCGTCCTTGTAGAACAGCCAGCCGTCCCTGCCGGGCAGCACCTGATCGCTCTGGCTTGTGCCGAACAGCGCATAGTCCAGCCCCGCGTTCACCAGCACAAACTGGTGGCGGAAGGGGGAGTTATCGACCAGAAAGCTGTCCAGATTCCTCGGCAGCTGCGGCAGGGGACTTTGCAGCACCTGCGGCAGGCCGGTCGCCAGGCGGCTCTCGTGTCTGTCCATTGAGAGCCGCTTGGAAAAGACGTTGAAAACCGGGAACGAAAGCCCGATAACGGCACAGAAGACGCCGATAAAGGCGATTTTGACCGCTTTACGCATTGTCTGCACCTCCTCAGAACTGGAAATAGATAAACGCGCTGTAGGTGCCTGCCGTGACCCGCATCAGGCCAAGGAAAAGCAGCACCAGCAGCAGCACCATGCCCGCAGGGGACGGCGCCTTTCTTTCGTACAGGGCCTTTTTCAGCCGGGGGCTCAGCGCCTGCAGCGGTCCGCACAGCAGGAAGGACGCCGCCAGAATCAGCAGCAGCTTGGTATCCGCAAAGGCCGCCAGCGTATACCCGCGGGCCCCGCTCTGCCATGTCAGGATGCCGCGCCACACGGCCAGCCCCTCCCGCAGACCCGGCGCGCCGAAGATAATCAGCGTGGTCCAGAGCACCACCACAGTATAGAGATGCCGGAAAAATTTCGGCAGCTGGTTGAGCAGCTGCCCCAGACCCAGCCGCTCAAGGCAGAGGATCACGCCGTGCAGCAGGCCGAACACCACATACTGCCACGCCGCGCCATGCCACAGGCCGGTGAGCGTAAAGACGATGAGCAGGTTCAGGCAGGTGCGGCGCAGCCGGCAGCGGCTGCCGCCCAGCGGGATATAGAGATAGTCTCGGAACCAGCCGGACAGCGAGATATGCCACCGCCGCCAGTATTCGCCGACAGAGCAGGCGAGATAAGGGTAGTCGAAGTTTTCCGGCAGGGTGATACCGAAGAATTCTCCGATGCCGATGGCCATATCGCTGTAGCCGGAGAAGTCAAAATACAGCTGCATCATATACGCCGTATAGCCCAGCACAAGAATAGGTGCCGACAGTGTGGCGGCAGGCACCGCTGCGACCTTTGCGTAGATCAGCGCCAGCTGGTCGGCGATGATGGCCTTTTTGGCAAGGCCCAGCACCAGCCGCTTGATGCCGTAGCAGAAGCGGTCCGCCGAAACACAGCGCGCCTGCCCGCAGGGGTCAAGCTGCGGGGCCTGCTGCCCATAGCGGACAATAGGGCCGGACGGCCCGTGGCCGAAGAATGCGAGAAACACCGCGAACCGGAAGGGGCTTTTTTCGGGGGCAGCGCGCCCTGCCGCGACATCCGCACAGTAGGCGATGGCCGTGAACACATAAAAGCTGATGCCCAGCGGCAGGGCAGGGGCCAGCACCGGCACAAGGCCCGGCGCAAAAGCATTTACGGTTTCGGCCGCAAAGCCCGCATATTTAAAGACGCCCAGCACCGCCAGATCGAGCAGCACCAGCGCCGTCAGCAGCGGGCGTTTGTGGGCCAGCCGCCCCAGCGACAGCCCGCCCAGCCAGTTGATGCAGATCAGCAGCACAAGGATGGCAGCGCCCTTCAGCCCCGCCCACGCAAAGAACAGCAGGCTGAACATATCCAGCACCAGATTGCGCAGACGCCGCGGACATACCCAGTAGACCGCCAGCGAAAGCGGCAGAAAGACGAACAAAAACTGCACCGATGAAAAGGCCATACAAAACACTGCTCCGCACAGCACCGTTTCCGGCGCCGCTTCATAAAAATTTTACATATGTAAATATTATAAAGGGTATCTCTGTTTTCGGCAAGGTGGGAACACGAAAAAAGTTGAATTTTGCGTACTCGGGCCAAAATGGCTGGAACAGGATAGACAACCACCGGGAAAATAGCTATAATATAAGGTATATTTCTATGCGTCTGCCACGCCGAACCGCTGCCGCGAGGGAGACGCCGTCCACCCGCCGCTGCTGCGCACTGTATGGACGCGGCTGCTGGCCCGCCTGTAAGGAGCCGTTATGCCCAGAAAAAAAACAGACCTCAGCCAGCGCCTGGAGAATGTCATCAAGACGCTGGTGCCCCAGCAGGAGCAGAACCCCGATAACCTTGGCCCCATGATGCGAGCCATCAAGGCCGTGCACAGCATCAGCGACCATACCTCCACCACGCCGGAGGATTTAGAGCACCAGCGCGCCGCACAGGAGCTGTTCGGGCGGCTGGTCACACCCAGCCTTGGCATCCGCACCGACAGCCTGACCGTGGGGGCCATCCCCGCCGAGTGGGTCAGCCTTGACCACGGCCATGACCGCCGCCACGCCGTTTTGTACTGCCACGGCGGCGGCTACACCTGCGGCCAGCTGGGCTATGCCCGCATCCTTGCCAGCAAGCTGGCGCTGGCCACCGGGTTTGATGTGCTTTCGTTTGAATACCGCCTTGCACCCGAGCACCCATTTCCCGCCGCCATTGAGGACGCCGTGGCCATGTGGGACTACCTGATGTATATGGGCTACGGCGCGCGGGATGTCATTGTGGCGGGCGATTCCGCAGGTGGCAACCTCGCGCTCGAGCTGGCCCTCAAGCTCAAGGAGCAGGGCCGCGCCCAGCCCCGCGGGCTGGTGCTGTTCAGCCCATGGACCGATATGACCGCCAGCGGCAAGAGCTACCGCACCTGCAAGACGCTGGACCCGATGCTGACGATGGAGTATATCGCCGCCGTGCGCGAGGCCTACACCGGCCCCGATGCCGACTGGGCCCGCCCCTGCTACAGCCCGCTTTTTGCCGACCTGCGCGGTCTGCCGCCGACGCTGGTACAGGTGGGCACCAACGAGATTCTGAAGTCCGACAGTGAGCGTCTGGTTGAGAACCTGCAGAAGGCCGGCGTCTACGCCCAGCTGGAGGTTTACCCCGAGTGCTGGCACGTGTTCCAGCAGATGCCCATCCACCGCGCTGTGGCCGCTATGGAAAGCGCCGGCCGCTTTGTGCAGAAAATCATTTGAGTGAAGAGGAAGTGCCCATGTCTGATTCATGGTACAAGGTTGACAATGTTGCCAAGGTCTTTCTGGCCACGGCAACACCGCAGGACCCGCGGGTTTTCCGCATCTCCTGCACATTGAACGAGGAGATTGACCCCGACACGCTGAACGAGGCCCTGCGCAGCACCGCGCAGGAGTGGCCGCAGTTTCAGGTCACGCTGCACCGCGGTCTGTTCTGGCATTATTTTGAGTCCACCGACCAGCTGCCCACCGCACAGCCGGAGAATAAAGCCCCCTGCGCGCCGCTGTACACGCCGGAGCGCCGCAACCGCCTGATTTACCGCGTGACCTACTTCGGCAGCCGTATCAATCTGGAAATGTTCCACGCCATTACCGACGGCAACGGCGGTTTGCTCTACTTAAAATCCATCGTGCGCAACTATCTGGCACTGCGCCACCCCGGCGAGCTGGACAGCGTGCCCTCGCCCAACAGCGCCTCCGCCGGGGATCTGGCGCAGGACAGCTTCCGCACCTTCTACGGTGGAACAAAGCGCGATACCGTGGCAAAAAAGGTCAAGGTCTACCGCCTCCACGGTCTGCGCCTGCCCTATAACCAGCAGCAGTTCTTTGAGGGTCACCTGAGCGCCAAGCAGGTGCTGGATCGCTGCCATGCGCTGGGTGTCTCAATGACGAGCTATCTGAGTGCCTCCTTCATGCTGGCCATCTATCAGGATATGCCCGCGCTGGAGCGCAGCAAGCCCATCTCCATCAGCCTGCCGGTCAATCTGCGCAACTACTACCCCAGCGAGACCGCCCGCAACTTCTTCAACTCGGTCTCTGTCACCCACACGCTGACCGACGCCGACACGCTGGAAACCGTGGCCCCCGTGTTTGACGCCAAGCTGAGGGAGATTCTCAAGCCGGAGAATATCCGCGCCCAGATGGACGAGTATGAGAAGCTCGAGCATATGCCCGGCATCCGCCCAGTGCCGCTTTTCATCAAGAATGTCACCGTCAAGCTCTTCACCAAGCTGGAGAACCGCTATGTCACGGCGGTTGTTTCCAATATGGGCCGGGTCAGCATCCCGGAGGAGCTGAAGCCCCACATCCACAGCTTTGCGGCCTTTTCCAGCTCCAAAACGCTGTTTACCGTGGTCTGCTCCTACGGGGATGACCTTGTGCTGGGCACGGCCTCGGCGCTGCGCAGCACCGCCATTCTGCAGCGGTTCTACCGCGGCCTGACCAAGGACGGCATGGACGTTACCCTTTACGCCACGGAGGTGGAAAAATGAATACCTGCCCGCATTGTCATATCAAGGTCGGCGGGGACAGCACCTACTGCCCGCTGTGCCAGAACCGCCTGCCCGGCCCGGCAGGGGAGGCGTACTTTCCCGCCACCGCGCCGCGGATTCACTGGGCGTCGATGCTGTATAAAATCGTTGCCTTTGTGCTCTGCGCCCTTGTTGTGGTGGCCGGGGCGTTCGACTTCCTTCTTCTGGAGGAAACGCCGCACCGCCATTTCAGCGTGCTGATGGCCGTCTGGGCCGCGGCAATTCTGCTGGTGCTGCGCGCTGTGCTGCGCCGCCGCTTCAACGGCCCGCGGCAGATTTTCAATCTGCTGCTGCTTGTGTCGGCGCTGCTGGTCTTTACCGACTGGTTCAACGGCTACACCGGCTTCAGTCTGGATCTGGTTGTGCCGATTCTGTGCTGCGTTGCACTGGTCTGCAACTTCGTTTTTGCGTTCCTGCACAGTAAGTTCACGGCCAACGCGCTTGTGTATCTGCTTATGAACATCGGCATCGGGCTGCTGCCGTACATCCTGCTGTTCTTCCGCATCGGGGCCGGCCGCATTGACGGTCACAGCATCCCGTGGGTCGTCTGCCTGATTTTAAGCATCATCACTTTCTTGGGGCTGGTCATCTTCCAGGGCCGCGCCCTGAAGGCCGAGCTGGAAAAGCGGCTGCATATGTAAAAAAATAAAAGCAAGTGCACCAGAGAGAAAAATCCCCGATGCACTTGCTTTTTTGTGTGTAGGGTGGAGGCAGCAGTCTCACTTCTTATCAAACGCTTCCCGCCGCTTTGTGGACAGGCGGAACATCTCCTCCAGCCCTTCGCGGTCATTGTTGACGAGCTTTTCCCGCATCTCCTGCAGGGCGCTGTCAAACATATCAATCTCGGAAATCAGGTTGTCCTTGTTCCACAGGAACAGTTCTGCCCACATTTTATCGTTGATATGCGCAATTCTTGTCAAATCACGGAAGGAATCGCCGGTGTAGTTGGCCAGCTCGGAGTTGTCGGACGCACACATCAGGCTCACGGCAATGGCATGGCAGAGCTGGCTGACATAGCCAATCATATGGTCATGCTCGGCGGGGGTCAGCACGCTGATGCGCTTGAAGCCCAGCTCCTCGGCCAGCGCACGGCACCAGTCAATGCCCGCCTGCGTGTTGCGCTCGGTCGGGGTGATGATGAAGTTGGCCGGGGCAAAGTTCACCTCCGCGCTGTGGGTGATGCCGCTGGTCTCACGGCCCGCCATCGGGTGGCTGGCAATAAATTCCACACCCGCGGGCAGGGCGGTCTGCACCGGCTCAACCACACCGCGCTTGACGCCGGAGACATCCGTCACCATCGTGCCGGGGCGGATGAGACTTCCGTACTGCGCCACCCAGTCCAGCAGCACCGTGGGGTACAGGCCGAAGATAATGCAGTCGGCCTGCTGAATCAAATCCGCAAAATCCGCATTTTTGCCCGCGCAGATATACTCATGCTGCAGGGCATAGTCCAGCGTTTCCTGACTGTGGGTGATGCCGGTCACGCGGTAGCCCTTCTGGCTTAGCACCTGCGCATACTTGCCGCCCAGCAGTCCCAGACCGACAATGAGATAGTTTTTGCTTTTATCCAGCATACAAAATCACGCCTTTATGTCGAATTCATCCTGTTTGTCGGTGCTCAGCTCAATTTTGGCACCTAAGCCCCGCAGCACGTTCCAGAAGGCGGGCCAACTCTTTTCCACAGCCTCGGCCCCGCAGAGCAGCGCGGGCAGGCCGCTGGCAATCGCCGCCACGGCCAGCGCCATAACAATACGGTGGTCATTGTGGCCGGACAGCGGGGCATTGGGCGCGTGCAGCGCCACGCCCTGAATGTGCACGGTGTCACCGTCCACGTCGATGCGGGCGCCCATCTTCTGCAGCTCGGTCTGCATGGCCTCGATGCGGTCGGATTCCTTCAGGCGCAGGCGGCCTGCATTGCGGATGACCGTCTCACCGCTGCAGAAGCAGCCCAGCGTAAAGAGAATCGGCCCCAGATCCGGGCAGTCGGCCAAATCAATATCGGTAGCCTTCAGCAGGCTGCGGTCAAAGTGGAAGCCGCCCTCGACAGCTTTGAATTTGCCGCCGCAGCGCTTTAAAATGTCCAGAATAACCTTATCGCCCTGCTGGCTGTCGGGGTTGAGCCCCGTGATGGTGATGCCGCCGATGACACAGCCCAGCACCGCCAGGAACGCGGCCTGGCTGTAGTCACCCTCCACGGCAAAGTCGCAGGCGGTGTAGCGCTGCGGCGCGGCCACACGGTACATCATACTGCCGTTCTTGCGGGCGCGGCTGGCCACCTTGACGCCGAACTGCTGCATGGCGTCAACCGTCATATCCACGTAGGAGTGGCTCTCGTAGGGGGCCAGCACCTCAATGCTGCTCTCCGATTCCATCAGCGGCGTGGCAAACAGCAGGCCGCTGATGAACTGGCTGGACACATCCCCGGGCAGGGTAAACCCGCCGGGGCGCAGGCGGCCAAAAATCGTGATGCCGTCCGGGGACTGCTCAAACTGCAGGCCCTGGCGCTCAAACAGCATCTGGTACACGGCCTGCGGGCGGTCAAACAGCCGCCCCGCACCGGTAAAGCGTACCTTCTGAGCGGTCAGGCTGAACAGCGGAATCATAAACCGCAGGGTAGAGCCGCTTTCGTTGCAGAAAACCGGGCGTGTCACCGTGACAAAGCCGCCCGCCGTGCCGTGGCCGCGTATGGTCAGGGAATGGGGCTCCTCGGTGATTTTTGCGCCCAGCTGGGCCGCCGCGCCAAGGGTAGCGCGGATGTCCTTGCTGTACTCAATATTCGTGATGTGGCTGGTGCCGTCCGCCAGCGCCGCGCACAAAACTGCACGGTGTGCCGCACTTTTGCTGGGCGGCACGGTGGCACTGCCGCCTAAGCGGCTGACATGAATCTTGGCGTCCAATTTACATCTCCCTGCCGATGGCAGCAGCAACCTTGCGGCACTTCTCAATGACCTCGGCGAACTTGTCCGGCTTCAGGCACTGTGCGCCGTCGCTCCATGCGTGCTGCGGGTCATCGTGCACCTCAATTTCCAGACCGTCCGCACCGGCGGCCACAGCGGCCAGCGCCATGCTTTCGATGTACTTATAGTCACCGGTGGCGTGGCTGGGGTCGACGATGATAGGCAGGTGGGTCTTTTCCTTGATGACCGGCACGGCGGACAGATCCAGCGTGTTGCGAGTGGCGCGCTCAAAGGTGCGGATGCCGCGCTCGCAGAGGATGACATTCTCGTTGCCGCCTGCCATAATGTACTCGGCGGACATAATCCATTCCTCGATGGTATTGGCCAGGCCGCGCTTGAGCAGCACCGGCTTGTGCATCTTGCCGACCGCCTTCAGCAGCTGGAAGTTCTGCATATTGCGGGCGCCGATCTGCACAACGTCCACATACTGCTCAAATTCCTCGATGTGGGCCTCGTCCATCAGCTCGCTGACGATGGGCAGGCCGGTCTCCTCGCGGGCCTTGACCATATCCAGAATACCCTCGGTGCCGAGGCCCTGGAAGGAGTAGGGGCTGGTGCGGGGCTTGTAGGCACCGCCGCGCAGGAAGTTTGCGCCGCCCGCCTTGACAGCCTTGGCCATCTTGATGGTGTGCTCCTCGCCCTCAATGCTGCAGGGGCCGGCCATCACAGCGATGGGGGAGTTGCCGCCGACCTTGATGCCGTTGACATCCACCACGGTATCCTCCGGGTGGAACAGGCGGTTGGCGCGCTTGTAGGGGGCGGAAACGCGGGTCACATTCTCAACCCATGGGTTTGCCAGCACATCCTTCTCCGCAATTTTGGTCGTATCACCGACAAGGCCAAAGACGTTGTAGTCGGTGCCGCGAATCATCGTGACGGACAGGCCCTGCTTTTCAAAGTTATCGACAATGCGGTCCAGCTCAACCTGGGGGGTGCCTTTTTTGGCGGAAATAATCATGGGGTAACCTCTTTCTTATATACTTTTACTCTATAGGTTTACTTTTCTTTGCTTTTTCGTCAGCCATTACAACCGCTCATCCGCCTCAAACAAAGCGGCGGCGGTGGCCACGGCCTGCGCCAGTGTGCTGTTGTTATCCAGCACGGCGGTGGCCGCAGCCTGATACAGCGGCGTGCGTTCGGCCTCCATCTGCTTTAAGGCAGCGCCCCCCTTGGAGAGGGGACGCCCGCCGGTGGCCAGACGCTCCAGCGGGCGGCGCACCCACAGCACAGGGCCGTTCTGGCGCAGGGCGCGGGTGTTGGCATGGTTCTTAATCACGCCGCCGCCGCAGGCTATGACCTGACTGTTGCCCTTGGCTACGTCGGCCAGCGTCTCGGCCTCATAGCGGCGGAAGGCTTCCTCGCCCTCCTGCGCAAAAATATCGGGGATTGTACGCCCGGTGCGACGCTCAATCTCGGCGTCCAGATCGACAAATTTCTTGTTCAGCCGCTTGGCCAGCGCCGCGCCCACCGTGGACTTGCCGCAGCCCGGCATCCCGATGAGGGAGATATTCGCCAGCTCATGCCGCAGGCGGCGGCTGACGGACGGGATAATCTCCGCCGTGTCCAGCGTTTTGCCGGTAAAGTGCTCGGCCGCAAACACGGCCTGCGCCACCAGCATCTCAAAGCCGCCCGCCGCGGTCACGCCGCAGTCCTCGGCCCGCAGCAGAAGCTCGGTGTGGAAGGGGTTGTACACCACGTCCAGCACGGCCTCAAGCCTTGGGAAGGCCTTCGGGTCAATCAGGCATCGGCCCACGTTGGGGTACATCCCGCAGGGCGTTGTGTTGACGATGATCTGCACATCGGGGCGGTGCATAGCCTCGGCGTAAAGCAGCGCGCCATCGCGGCCGGTGCGGCTGGCGGTCAGGATCTCGCTTGCACCGCCGTCGCGGCAGACCGCCGTGACTGTGGAGTGGGTGCCGCCCGTGCCCAGAATCAGCACGGTCTTACCGGCGAAATCCACGCCGTGGGTCTTGGCCAGATAGGCAAAGCCTGCGTAGTCTGTGTTGTAGCCGTAGAGCCTGCCGCCCCGGTTTACCACGGTGTTCACCGCACCGATGGCCGCCGCTCGCGGGTCAACCTCGTCACAGTAGGGGATGACCAGCTGCTTATAGGGTATCGTCACATTGATGGCCGTAAAGGCGCGCTTTTCCAGAAAGGCGCAGACCTCGGCCTCGGTGGGCAGGGGCATCAGCTCATAGGTGTAATCCGCAATCTGTTCATGGATGATTTTGGAGTAGCTGTGGCCCAGCTTGCTGCCAATCAGTCCGTACAGCGGCTGCTGCATAGGTTTCACTTCCTTATTATACTTGGGGCAGGCCGTGCTTCTGGGCCAGCGTGCCGTAGCGCACACTCAGCAGATCCAGCAGGCCGAAGGCCGTCAGGGTGTTCTGCACCACGGCGGCGCGGGGCACAATGCAGGGGTCATGGCGGCCCTTGATCTGCAGCTGCGCATCGGTCTTGCTGATATAATCCACGGTGTGCTGTTCTTTATAGATGCTGGGTGTCGGCTTGAGCACCGTGCGGAACACCAGCGGCATACCGTTGGTAATGCCGCCGTTGACGCCGCCGTTCTTGTTGGTGGCGGTGGCAACGCGGCCGTTTTGCATCGTAAACGGGTCATTGGCCTGACTGCCGCGCAGCCCGGCAAAGGCGAAGCCCGCGCCGAACTCAATGCCCTTGCAGGCGGGGATGGCAAACATCAGGTGGGCCAGCTCGCTCTCAACGCTGTCAAACCACGGCTCGCCGATGCCCGCGGGCAGGCCGGTCACGATGGTTTCCAGCACGCCGCCCACACTGTCGCCCTCACTGCCGGCGGCGCGGATGGCCTCCTGCATGGGGGCCTCCTTCTCCGGATCCAGCAGGGCAAAATGCCCGGGCTGCGGCTGCGGCATCACCAGCCCTGCCGCGCTCGAAAGCGGTGCATCCTTGACGCCTGCACATTCCGCAATGTGGGTGTAGACCCGCACACCAAGGCTGTTCAGCACCGTCTCGCAGATGGTGCCCGCCGCCACGCTGGCCGCCGTGATGCGGCCGGAAAAGTGCCCGCCGCCGCGGGCGTCCTGATAGCCCTCATACTTGGCGTAGGCCGTATAGTCGGCGTGGCCAGGGCGCAGCAGGTCGGCCGTTTTGGCGTAGTCCCCGCTGCGGGTATTCAAGTTGCGAACCATCAGCGTGATGGCCGTGCCGGTGGTGTGGCCGTTGTACACGCCGGAGAGAAACTCCACAGCGTCCGCCTCGGTGCGGGCGGTGGAAAGCCCATCTCCGCGGGCGCGGCGGCGGTCCATCGCAGCGGCGATTGCCGCCTCATCCACCGGCAGGCCCGCGGCCAGACCATCGAGCACCGCACCGACCGCCGGGCCGTGGCTCTCGCCAAAAATCGTCATACTGACGGTATTTCCAAAGGTGTTTTTCATTGGGTTGTTCCTCTATCAAGACCCGCGGAGGTCTGGCTTTTTATTCCAGCCCCAGCAGCGCGGGCAGCTCGGTCATGGGCAGGCTGTCGGCACGCCAGCAGCCAAGGCCGGGGCACTTGATGACCGTGATATGGTCGCCGCGGGCCTTCTTGTCATGCTGCATATAGGCCAGCACCTTCTGCTTGTTGGCCCCGGCGCGGGTGGGCAGGCCCAGCGTGCGGTAGATGGCGCGGGTGCGCTTGAGCAGGGCGCTGTCCTCAATCATCGGCAGCATACCCAGCGCCACACACTCGCCGTGGTAGAGGCCGGTTGTGCGGCGGCCGCGCACACCGCGCACCGCCTCAATGCCGTGGCCGATGGTGTGGCCAAAGTTCAGGCAGGCGCGCACACCGCCCTCGCGCTCGTCCTGCTCGACGATTTTCTTTTTAAATTTCAGACTGCGGTAGACAATCTGTTCCATATTTTCCTCGGGGTGGTCACACTCAAACAGTGCAAACAGCTGGGGGTCGCCGATGATGCCGGTTTTCAGCGCCTCGGCCAGACCGTTGACCACCTGGCGGCGGGGCAGGGTTTTCAGCGTGTCAAAATCGACCAGCACCACCTTGGGCTGCCAGAAGGCACCGACGATGTTCTTCGTCTCGCCCAGATCAATCGCCGTCTTGCCGCCGATGGAGGAGTCCACCTGCGCCAGCACCGTGGTGGGGCAGTTGACAAAGTCAATGCCGCGCATATAGCTGGCGGCGCAGAAGCCGCCCAAATCGCCCACAACGCCGCCGCCCACGGACACCAGCAAATCCTTGCGGTCCATGCCGAACTCCAGCATGGCCTGCAACACCTGACCGTAGATCTTCAGGCACTTGCTGCCCTCGCCCTGCGGGATGGTGCAGATGGTGGAGTCGGGGCACTGGGCGGCCACCGTCTGCGCATATTCGGCGGGCACGCCGGAATCAGTCAGCACAAAGACCTTGCGGTTCTGCACATTCGTGAACTGGTGCAGATTGGCAAGGCATCCGGCCTTCAGAATAATATCGTAGCTACGGCTTTTCAGCTGCATTGTCAGTTTCATGCTTCGCACATCCTTTTTTCTCATTGGCTTATTTCTCCGCACCGTCCAGCGTGAAAGCGCCCAGCAGCCGCAGGGTGCTGCAAACCGGGGTCAGGGTGTCCAGCAGGGTCTGGCACTCCGCGCCGGTGCTGCCCGCCGGGCAGACCAGCTGCACATAGAAATAATACTCAAACGGAACGTGGGGCAGGGGACGGCTCTTGATGCACTCCATATTGAAGCCGCGTGCACCAATCTGGTCCAGCGCCGCGGCCAGCTGGCCGGGCTTGTGCCGCGCCGTGAAAAGCAGCGCCAGCCGCTGGCCCTCGCCGGTCATGGCGGGGGCGGCATCGGCGCGCTCAATAACGATGAACCGCGTTGTGTTGTCGCCGTCCGCGTTGATGCCCGCCGAGAGAATCTGCAGGCCGTACAGCCCGGCGGTCTCGGCGCTGGCAATGGCCGCCACCGTGGGGTCATTCAGCTCCGCCACGTGGCGGGCGGCGTCGGCGGTGTTGCCCCAGCTTGCAGTTTTAAAGCCGTGCTGCTGCACAAAAACGCTGCTCTGCGCCAGCGCCTGCGGGTGGCTGACAACGGTTTTGATGGTCTCGAGCGTTGCACCCCGCACGCCGAGCAGATCCTGCCGGATGGGCAGATCGCACATCCTGGCAATGATGATATCGGGGTGGGTGTACAGCAGGTCCAGCACGGTCGAGACATCGCCCGCGTTGGAATTTTCAAACGGCAGGACGCCAAATTGTGCGTCACCGTTCTGCACGGCGTCAAAGACCTCGCCCCAAGTGGCAAAGGCCGTCTCGCGCGCAAAGGGGAAGAGCCGCCGCAGGGCAATATGGCTCCACGCGCCGGGCACGCCCTGATAGGCCGCTGTGTCGCGGCCCAGCCGTGCGCGCTGGTAAGCACGGGAAACTGCCATTGCATCGTTCAAAAAAGCGCGGTAGTAGGGGCGCAGCGCTTCATCGGTGATGCGGGCCGTGTTCTTGTCCAGCACCGCGGCCTCCCGCACGGCGTCAAACACCGGCTTGCCGGTTTCTGCTTTATAGCGTGCCACGTCCGCCACGGCGCGCATACGCCGCTCAAACAGGGCTGCCATCTCCGCATCAACGGCGTCAATCTCCGCCCGGGCCTGCTGTAGTAAGTCCATATGCGAGACTCCTTCTTATACATATATAAAGTTAGTATACCATAAATAAAGCGCCGTCACAAGAGCGACGGCGCGAAAATTGTCTTATTGTCTTATTTTGGTTTACCCGTGCAGCGCGCTGCGCAGGGCGGCCAGCAGCTCTGCCTGATACTCCTGGCTGAAGGTGCCGTGCAGCAGCTTGGGCAGGGCCTCCTCCTGCAGGCGGCGCCAACTGTCGGCCTCGCGGCCCGGCAGAATCGGCACAAAGGCCACGCCGTTGGCGGCGGCGGCCTGTGCATCGCCCATCGCGTCACCCACCATCATAACCTTACGGCTCTCATACCCGCAGGCCAGCATGGTGGCGATGGAATTGGCCTTGCTGCCAACCTCCTGCCCAAAGATGACGTCCGCATGGCGGGCCAGACCGTAGCGCTTCCACTCGCTGGCAATCGCGCTCTCGTTGGCGGCGCTGACCACGGCCACATCCGCCACGGCGTGCAGCTGGCGCAGGCTTTCCTCCACACCGGGGAAGGGCTCAAACGTGGGCTCCAGCGCCTGAATCCGGCGGTTGCAGGCGTTGTTCCACTCCTGCAGCTTGCGCAGTGCCAGACTGCCGGTTTTCTGCAGCTCCCGCTGCAGGCTGGCGGTGGAAAGCTCGGTTGCGGTATCCACCCACGCGGCAATATCCTCGCTGCCAAGAATCTCAATGCCGCGGTTTTTCAGCCGGTCAAACACCAGACGCACGCTCTCAAAGCGGGAGATGCCGCGGGTGATGGTGTGCAGATTGATTTCATCCCATGCAGCGGTGATAAAGTCCGCATACGCATCCAGCGCAAATACGCGGATCAGCTCCGGACACATGACGGTCGAATGTTTAATACGTACTGTGTTCATCACGCAGCCGTCGGAGTCCATACAGACCAAAAATTCACGTTTTTTGGTAAAATCCGTCAGTGCGCTTGCCATAAAAACCGTCCCCCTCTAAGCTCTCTACCCAGTAAACCACTATGATTCTATCATAGCAAAAATCCCCGGCATTTTGCAATGGCTTTTTTGAAAAAAGCATGGATTTTTGTGTAAAATTTATCCTTCTACTGGGTCGGTGGGGTCCAGCGTGCGGCCGATTGGCTCGTGGATGAGCAGATTGGCCATGGCGTCCGCCGGGGTGGGCTGCTTGTTGATGACCACAAGGTTCTCGCCCCGGAAGTAGCGCAGCAGCCCCGCCGCCGGGTAAACCGCCAGACTGGTGCCGCCCACAATCAGCGTATCGGCCCTGCGGATGGCGTTCACGGCGTTCTCCGTCGTCTGCTCGTCAAGGCCCTCCTCGTAGAGGACAACATCGGGCTTCACAATGCCGCCGCAGGCATCGCACCGGGGCACGCCGTCCCCGACGCCCGCCGCGTCCTCGATATAGCTGACCGGGAAAAACTTGCCGCACCGCGTGCAGAAATTGCGCAGGGTGGAGCCGTGCAGTTCGTACACGGTTTTGCTGCCCGCAGCCTGATGCAAACCGTCAATGTTCTGGGTCACGACCGCCTTGCATTTGCCCTCGCGCTCCAAAGCCGCCAGCCGCAGGTGAGCCGCGTTGGGCTTTGCGCCGTGCACAATGAGCTTCTGGCGGTAAAAGTCAAAGAATTCCGCGGTGTGCCGCTCATAAAAGCTGTGGGAGAGCATCGTCTCCGGCGGGTATTTGAATTTCTGGTGATACAGCCCGTCCACCGAGCGGAAGTCCGGGATGCCGCTTTCGGTGGAAACGCCCGCCCCGCCGAAAAAGACCATATTTTTTGTCTGCGCCAAAATTTCCTCCAACGCCCGAACCATAGAAACTGCCCCTTTCGCTTTTGCGGTTTATGCTTTATAATATACTTAATTATAATCCATTTTCGGAGGGATGCAAGATGCAGCGGGAAATCACGCGGGAGCTTGTACAAAAAATGCTGCCAAAACGCAGCGCAAACACCAACAAGGGCAGCTACGGCAGCGTGCTGGCTGCGGCGGGCAGCCTTGCCTACCGCGGCGCGGCGGCGCTTTGCACCGAGGGCGCACTGCGGGGCGGGGCGGGGCTTGTCTATCTGGCCAGCGTGGAGCCGGTGGTGCAGCTGGTGCTCTCCCGCACGCCGGAGTGCTGCGCCTGCGGCTGCCGCACCGCCGCCAACGGCGGCATCCACCCCAAGGACGCCGCTGCACTGCGGGACTGGTTTGCCGGTAAGAACGCCGTCCTGCTGGCGGGGCCCGGGTTAGGGGAGAGCGCCGCCGGGGTTTGCCGGGCGCTTCTGGGCAAAGACGCGCCGTGGGCCGGGGCCGTGCTGGACGCCGACGCCCTCAACGCGCTGGCGGCAGGGAAGTACAAAGGTGAATTGCCCGCGGGCAGCATCCTCACGCCCCACCCCGGCGAGGCCGCCCGCCTGCTGGGCACAACCGTTTCCGAGGTGCAGTCCGACCGCGAGCGTGCGGCGGTACAGCTGGCGGAAAACTATCGCTGTGTCGCCGTTCTGAAGGGCAGCGGCACGCTGGTTGCCGAGCCGGGCGGCACGGTCTGGCACAACAGCACCGGCAATGCAGGGCTGGCCCGGGGCGGCAGCGGGGATATTCTGGCCGGACTGACCGCCGGACTGCTGGCAGCCGGGCTCCGGCAGGGCTGCACGCCGGAGGAGGCTGCCATCTGTGCCGTCTGGCTGCACGGCGCCGCCGCGGACGCCTGCGCGGCCCGCCGCAGCATGACCGCCATGCTGCCGACCGATATTTTTGCGGACTTAGGGGAAATTCTGGCGGGGTTGGAGCAGGAAGTGATGTAGGGGCGCGGATGGCTTCCCCTGGAAGGGGAAGCTGTCACCGCAGGCGACTGATGAGGGGGAAGGCATGGGGCGGGCGGATATAGGATCCGCCCCTACGGTTTGCGGGATGGTACAGGAGTTGAATACCATAAATTCCCCCTATTATACAAATAATTATTGGTATTCAACTTTTTGCACAAAAAACTACTGATAATTTTAGTAATAAAGTTGAATACCAAAAATTATAATTGTAATAGAGAATTATTGGTATCCAACTTTACGATTCTCCCTGCCGCGCTTTTCTCTCTTTTTTGCTTGCCGATGTAGTTTATAGGGTGTATAATAGGACTATATCTGCCCCCATCCGGGAAAGGAGCCGTTGTTTATGCCGCGCAAAGAAGGTCAGAAACGCAAACTGCTTGTCCTTTTGGAGATTCTCGCCCGCGAAACGGACGAAAAACACCCCCTCAGTGTGCCGCAGCTGGTGGAAAAGCTGGCCGAGCATGGCGTTGCTGCGGAGCGCAAGAGCGTCTATGATGACCTTGGCACCCTCAGCACCATGCCCGACGCCAAATATGAGATTATCCAGCAGCGCGGCCGCGGCGGCGGGTATTATATGAGCGATGCGCCGTTTGAGCTGGCCGAGCTCAAGCTGCTGGTGGACGCTGTCTACGCCAGCAAGTTCATCACAGCGCGCAAGTCCAAAATTCTCATCGACAAGCTGGGCCAGTTCACCTCCAAATACCGGCAGGAGGAGCTTGACCGCAAGGTGCTGGTCAGCGGGCGCATCAAGAGCACCGACGAAAAAATCCTCTACACGGTGGACGCGCTGCACGCCGCCATCACGGCAGGGGAGCAGGTGCAGTTCAAATACTGTGACTGGACGCTGCAAAAGCGCATGGCACCGCGCCATGACGGCCAGCTGTACCGCGTCAGCCCCTGGGTGCTGGTGTGGGAGAACGGCAACTACTACCTGATTGCCTACACCGAGGGGCGGCTCAAGCATTACCGGGTGGACAAGATGCAGAACGTCCACCAGCTGGCCGATACCACCCGCGAGGGCGCGGAGGAGTACGCGAGCTTTGATGTGAACACCTATATGCAGCAGATGTTCGGTATGTTCAACGGCCCCCTCAAGCGGGTGACGCTGCTGTGCGAGAACCGCTTTGCCGGGGCGATGATCGACCGCTTCGGCACCGCGCCGATTCTGACCCCCTGCGCGGACGGCGAGCATTTTACCATGACCGCAGAGATTCAGGTCAGCCCGCAGTTTTTTGGCTGGGTGGCGGGCTTTGGCACCGGCGTTGTGGTCTCCGGCCCGCCGGAGGTCCGCGCCGAGATGAAGAAAACCCTTGACCAGCTGCAGGAATTGTACCGCTGATTTGCATTGCCGACCGGAATGTGATAGAATAGTTTGTTTGAATCTCATTTTCCCGCCGTGGCTCAGGCCCCGGCGGGAAGGTATCTGTCTTGGAGGCCCCCTTTGCTGGAAAAGGACCAACGCTTCAAAAATCTTTTGTTTGTGCTGCTGGATGCAGTGCTTCTGTTCGCTGGCTTTTTGCTGGCCAACTATATCCGCTTCAATTTTGTCCGCTACTTTGAGCCGGGCGGTGCAGGCCCTGCGCTGGCTTTGGCGCAGGACCCGCGCAACATCCTGGCCGGGCTGGCCACCTCGCTGGTGCTTGTCCTCATCTACTGGATGGCGGGCATCTACAGCAACACCCGGCTGCGCGGCCTTGCAGAGCGCTGCACCAAAATTGCCGTTATCAACGCCGCCGGAATTTTAATTTTCATCGGTGCACTGTATTTATTGCACCTCAATGACTACTCCCGCATTGTGCTGGCGCTGTTCTACCTCCTTTCCACAACAGCCGTTGTGTTTGAACGGATGGTGCTGCGCTGGGTGCGCCGTGCCCGCCGCCGCAGGGGGCTGGGCCTGCGCCACATCCTGCTGGTGGGCGGCGGCAAATCAGCCGCGCTCTATCTGCGTGCACTGGAGCACAACCCCTACTACGGCTTTGTGGTGGACGGCTATCTGGCCACGGTGGAGGAGCCCGGCCTCGGCGTGCGGTTTTTTGGCGGGTACCGCAATCTTTCTGCCACGCTGGATGAGCTGAATGTGGACGAGGTTGTGGTGGCGCTGGAGGCCGATGAGGTCGAGCTGCTGCCCCGCGTCTTTGCCGCCTGCGACAAGAACGGCGTGCGCATCACGATGGTGCCCTTCTACAGTGACTATCTGCCTGCCCGCCCCACCATTGACGTGCTGGACGAGTGCAAGCTCATCAACGTGCGGCAGACGCCGTTTGACAACCTGTTCAATGCCGCCGTCAAGCGCGGGCTGGATATTGTGGGCAGCCTTGTGCTGATTATCCTGACCAGCCCGGTTATGCTGGTCACGGCCATCGGCGTCAGGCTGTCCAGCCCCGGGCCCATCATCTTCAAGCAGGAGCGCATCGGGCTGAACAAAAAACCCTTTATGATGTACAAATTCCGTTCGATGCGGGTCAATGACGAGCAGGAGACCGGCTGGTCCACCAACCGTGACCCCCGCAAGACCCACTTTGGCAGCTTTATCCGCAAGTTCAGCCTGGACGAGCTGCCCCAGTTCTTCAACGTGCTGAAGGGGGATATGTCGCTGGTCGGCCCCCGGCCCGAGGTGCCCTACCACGTGGAGCGCTTCAAGGAGGAAATCCCGCGCTATCTGGTGCGCCAGCAGGTGCGCCCCGGCTGCACAGGCTGGGCGCAGATTCACGGCCTGCGCGGCGATACCGACATTGCCGAGCGCATCCGCTACGATATCTGGTACATTGAAAACTGGACCGTGGCGCTGGACATTAAAATCATCTTCCGCACCGTGTTCGGCGGTAAGATGGTCAATGACGAAAAAATCCAGTAACACTGTGCGTTACTCCACAGGGAGTGTCTGCAATGAGCAAGAAGGAGCCCAAGGTCGCCATCGTTCATGACTGGCTTGTCGGTTATGCCGGCGGCGAGCGCGTGGTGGACGCCATGAAGCACGTTTTCCCCAATGCCGTGATTTACGCCCTTGTCTATGACCCCGACCATATGCCGGAATGGTTCCGGAGCTATGACATCCGCACCAGCTGGTTCCAGAAGGTTCCCTTCTCCAGCAGGCTGTACAAGGCCATGCTGCCGCTGATGCCCCGCGCCTTTGAGGCGTTCGACCTGACCGGGTACGACCTTGTGCTGTCCAGCTCGTCCTCCTTCTCTAAGGGCATTATCACCCGGCCGGACGCCGTACATATCTGCTACTGCCACACCCCCATCCGCTACGTGTGGGATTTTTACTACACCTACCGCACCAACGCCAACCCACTGGTCAGGCTCATTATGCCGGGCCTGATGCACAGGCTGCGTATCTGGGACAAATGCGCAGCCGACCGGGTGGATTACTTCATCGCAAACTCGCACTACATTGCCCGGCGCATCAAGAAATACTACCGCCGCGACAGCGATGTGATTTACCCCTGCTGCCACATCAACGAGAGCCCCTTTGTGGAAAAAGAGGACTTCTACCTCACGGTGGCCCGGCTGACCTGGTACAAGCGGGTGGACTTGGCCGTGCAGGCCTGTACAAAGCTGGGCAAGCGGCTGGTGGTCATCGGCAGCGGGGGAGAGCTGGGCAAACTGCGGGCTATGGCCGGGCCGACGATCGAGTTCAAGGGCGGCGATTTGTCCGACGAGGAAATCCGCAGCTGCTATCTGCGGGCCAAGGCCTTCCTTTTCCCGGGTGAAGAGGACTTCGGCATCACATCGGTGGAGGCCCAGAGCGCCGGTACGCCGGTGCTGGCCTACGGCCGCGGCGGCGCGTGTGAGAGCGTGCTGCCCGGCAAGACAGGCTACTGGTTCAAAGAGCAGACGGTTGACAGTCTGGCCGACTGCATCGAGCGTTTTGAGCGCGATGGCGTGGCCTATTCCAAAGAAGAAATGCGTGCGCACAGCCGTTCCTTCAGCGAGGAGCGCTTTGAGCGCGAGCTGAAAGAATACTGCGAGCGCCGCATGGCCGACTGGCAGCAGGAGCTGCAGGACTGCTCCCACCGGGAGAAGATGAAATCGGAGTGAGCGCCGGTACCAAAACTTTCACAACCGCCCGCAGAGCCGCATAGCGGCTGCTCTGCAGGCGGTCTGCCTTTTTATGCCGCCTTGCTTTTTGGGGGATAATAGGATATAATACTTTTATATGTGCGCCAAATGCGCATGGACAAAGAGGGAACCGTTACTAAGGGAGTATCTACGATTATGACAAAAGCTGCCGCTTCCATTCTGTCAGCCGATTTAGCCAACCTGCAGCAGGACTGCACCCGCCTGCTGAACGCGGGCGTGGACCTTTTGCACTTTGATGTGATGGATGGGCATTTTGTGCCCAATATCAGCTACGGTGCGCCGGTGCTGAAGTGCCTGCACGCCGCCCTGCCCGATGTGTACTATGACGTACACCTGATGATCAGCGACCCCGCACGCTACGCGCCGGATTTTGCCGCCGCCGGGGCCAGCCTGATCACCTTCCACCTTGAGGCCGTGCCCGACACGGTGGACGAGGTTATCGCCGCCATCCGCGCCACTGGCTGCAAGGTGGGCATCAGCATCCGCCCCGGCACGCCGGTGGAGGCTGTTTTCCCGTATATCGGCGCCGTGGACCTGATTCTGGTCATGAGCGTGGAGCCGGGCTTTGGCGGGCAGAGCTTCCTGCCGTCCGCGCCCGCCCGCATTGCGGCCCTCCGCGCCGAGTGTGACCGCCGCGGCTGCGACACCCTGCTGGAGGTGGACGGCGGCGTCAACACCGAAACCGCCCCCCTGTGCATTGAGGCCGGGGTTGACTGGCTGGTGGCCGGCAGCTCGCTGTTCCACGCCGCAGACCCCGCCGCGGTGCTGCAGGTACTGCACAGCAAATAAAGGAGTCATTCTTCCATGCCCAAAAACAAGAAAATCGAACGCAGCGCGAACTACAGCTACTACAGCGATTTGCTGTGGTGCACCGTTCCGCTGATTGGTATGTCGTGGTATTTTTACGGTCTGCGCCCGGTGCTGCTGCTGCTTGTCGCGCTGCTGACCGCCTATCTGTGCGACTGTGTACTGGCGCCGCTGCACGGCACGGGCTACCAGTCCCATGAGCCGTCCAGTGAGTGCTTTGCCGCGCTCATCGTGCTGATGATGCCCGCCAGCGTCTCTTATCCCATCGTCATCGCGGCCGTTATCATCGCCGTGCTGGTCAAGGAGGCTTTCGGCGGCGAGGGGCACTATCCGTTCCACCCGGCTGCGGTCGGCGTGGTGGTGGCGGGCATCTCCTGGCCCAAGAACGTCTTTTCCTATCCCGTGCCCGGCACCCAGCTGCCGTTGTTCGGCGATGCGAACGTCCCGCTGGTGGACGGTATGAACGCCACCCTGCGGGACGGCGGCCTGCCCAGCGCCAGCACGATGAGCCTTCTGACCGGCAACGTCTCCGCCGCGATTGGCACCAGCGCCGCATTGGTGCTGATTGCCTGCGGCCTCTTCCTGCTGGTGCGCGGCCGCATCCATCTTTCTGTCGTAATACCGTTCTTTATCTTTGTCATCGGCCTGCCGTGGCTCTTTCCGGGCCTGAATGAGCTGCCCGCCTTCAGCCTGCCGTGGGAGCATATCCGCCAGCGCTTTTATCTGGAAAAATATGTGATTCTGTCCGGCACGGCGCTGTTCGGCGGCCTGTTCCTGATTTGTGAGCCTGTCACAATGCCGGACCGCCGGATGAGCCGCATCATCTACGGCGCGGCACTGGGCATTATGACCTATGTGTTCCGCATCTTCAGCCCCTATGAGTGCGCCGTCTGCTGCGCACTGCTGATTGTCGGTTCCATCCCCGAGTGGCTGGACCTCATCAGCCACCGCACTGAGCGTATCCGCTTTATGAGAGAGGAGGAGCAGCGCCTTGCCAATGCAGCCAAACCCGAATAAGCGCCGGGGCGAGGAACGCTCCGAGACGCTGATTATCCCCCATATCACCAAGGAAATGGTCGAGACTGCCCGCCATATGGCCGAGCAGGGGGCCAGCCGCGCCGAGATTGAGGCCGCCATTGCCGCCATGCAGGCAGGCAAGGCCCCCGGCACTGCCGCGCCGCAAAAGCCCATCGTTGACCCGCAGCCGATCCAGCCCGCGCCCCAGCGCAACGAGACCGCCCACCACAACACCGTCATCACGCCGACGAGCCGCCCGCGCTACACCGCGGCGGAGCGCCGCGCCATGCTGGAGGAGGTGCAGCGCCGTCAGGCCGAGCGCGAGGCGGCCCGCCGCGCCGAGGCGCAGGAGGAGGAGGGCCGCTTCCGCGTCTACCGCGACCAGGAGTATGCCGCCCCGCAGCCCGCACCGAAGCCTGCCGCGCCGCAAAAGCCCGCCGCACCGGCACCGTCCCACCCCGCACAGGCCGCAAGACCCGATGTGGAGGCCACGCGCACCGTGCAGATTCCGGCCGCAGAGGTGCCCGCTGCCCCGCAGCCCGCGCCGAAGCCTGCCGCGCCGGTACAGCCCACAGCCCCGGCACAGCCCGCCGCCGTGCCTGCACACACGCAGGCCGAGGCGGCCTCTGCGCCCAAGCACACCAAAAAATCCAGCGCCGCCCGCGGCTATACCGAGGCCGAGAACGCGCTGAATGAGCGCATCCGCGCCGACCATATCTGGCTGTCCAACCCTGTGCTGGTGCGCGGGCTGGGCATGGCCCCGGTCATCGGCGCAGCGCTGGATGGCGAGCGTGCGCTTATGCTCTGCATCGCGGCGCTGATTCTTGTCACCTTTACCCGCGTGCTGGCCGTGGCCGTCTGCCACCTGACCAAGAACCGCTTCCGCCCGGTTGTCTACTGCTATTCCGCGGCGCTGCTCTACATTCCTACGTACATTTTGCTGTATGAGCTGTTCGGTTCCGACCTCACGCTGCTGGGCATCTATCTGCCCATTATGGTGGTGGAGCCCGCCATCGTCAAGCGCATGGAATTTACCGAGCTGGAGCCTGTAAAGGACGCCCTGCGCCACGGCTTCAACAACGCGCTGGGTATGTGCGTTGTGCTGCTTATTGTGGGCAGCCTGCGTGAGCTGCTGGCCACCGGTGCCGTCTTTGGCAATGTGTTGCTGCACAGCGCGCCGCTGCCGCTGGCCGCACTGCCCGCGGGCGGCTTTGTCATTCTGGGCGTTATGGCCGCCTGCTGGTGCGCCGCCGCCAACCTGTACACCGATTATAAGCACGAGGAGGTGCGCCGCCTGTATGCCGACCGTAAACACTGAGCTGCAGCCCATTCTGAACGGTGTGGTGCAGTTCGTCAGCTATATGGTGCTGGCCGTCTTTGCCGAGAACGTCATTCTGGCGCGTGCGCTGGGCGTCACCCGCCTGATGAAGCTCGTGCCCGACCACCGCGCACAGGTGTGGGATTTCTGCCTGCCGCTGCTGCTGGTCATAACGCTGTCCGCCCCGCTGGGCTGGGCCGCGCACAACCTGTTTTTCACGTGGCTGCGTGACCATCTGCCCGCCTGGCTGCCCATTTCCGCCCTGCGCCCCATCGTCTACCTGACCTGCGGCGTGGCCGCTATGGCGGTGGCGTGGCTGCTGCTGGGTGTCCTGCCGCGCAAGCTGCGCACCAGCTGCCGCAACGAATTGAGCCTTGCCACCTGCAGCACCGCCGTGCTGGGCACAATGCTGATTTGTGCAAACCAGAACTACACGATTCTGCAGAGCATCGCTTTTGCGCTGGGCAGCGGCATCGGCTACGTCTTTGCCGTCTTTATCGTGCGGGAGGGCCGCCGCCGTCTGCGCAGTAAGGCCATTCCGTCCATCTTCCAGGGCCTGCCCAGCTCAATGATTTATATTGGCGTGCTGAGCCTTGCCATCTATGCGCTGGTAGGCCATACCGTTGTTCTGTAATGTCTGCTTGTCAGGGGGTTGTTATCTATGTCCGAAGCCTGCTTTACTGCCGCTGATATCCTGCTGCCCGCCGCCGGGGTCCCGCTGAACCCGTGGGCCTGCATTGCCGTTGACCAGTTCACCTCCCAGCCGGAATACTGGCAGCGCGCCGAGCAGTGCGCCGCCGACAAGCCCAGCACCCTGCACATCGTCCTGCCGGAGGCCTATCTGGGCACGCCGCAGGAGGAGGAGCGCCTGCAGAGCATCCGCCGCACGATGGAGGAGTACCGCCGCACCGTGCTTACCAAAAAAGTACATGGCTACGTATATGTAGAGCGCACCCAGATGGACGGCACCGTCCGGCAGGGTCTGGTCGGCGCGGTGGATCTGGAGGCCTACGACTACACGAAGGGCGCAAAGCCCGCCATCCGTCCCAGCGAGAGCACGGTGGTGGAGCGCATCCCGCCGCGCCTGAAGGTGCGCCGCGGTGCCACGCTGGAAACGCCCCACGTTATGATGCTGGCCGATGACGCCGACTGCACCCTGATTGAGCCCATCGGCCTTGCCAAGGACAGTCTGCCGCTGCTGTATGACGGCGAGCTGATGCTGGGCGGCGGCCGCCTGCGCGGCTGGGCCGTCGAGGATCCCGCCCTGATTGCGCAGATTGACGCCGCACTGGCCGCGCTGGCCGACCCCGATGCCTTTGCCCGCCGCTGGCCCGCCGCCAAGGGGCAGGTCCCGATGGTGCTGGCCGTGGGCGACGGCAACCACAGCCTTGCCACCGCCAAGGCCTACTGGGAGGAGCTGAAGCCCACCCTGACCGAGGAGCAGCGCAAGACCCACCCGGCGCGCTGGTGCCTGGCCGAGGTCTGCAACGTCCACAGCCCGGCCATCGAGATTGAGCCCATCCACCGCGTAGTCTTTGGCGTCAGCGCCAAGGAGCTGTATGCCGCGCTGGATGCCTGGGACCAGAAGCAGGGGGGCAGCACCACAATGTCTGACCAGCGGCTGCGTCTGGCCGATGCCTACGGCGAGAGCGCCGTGGCGCTGGCCAACCCGCCCGCCCCGCTGACCGTGGGCAGTGTGGAGGCCTTTCTGGCCGACTATCTGCCCGCCCATCCCGGCGTGACCGTGGACTACATTCACGGCGAGGGCGCTGCCATGGCGCTGGCCTCCAGCCCGGACAAGCCCGCCACCGCCATCCTTCTGCCGGACTTTGCGAAGGCAGACCTTTTCAAGGGCGTTGTGCTGGGCGGCGTGCTGCCCCGCAAGACCTTCAGCATGGGCCACGCCGAGGAAAAGCGTTACTACAATGAATGCCGTGTCATCGGTCTTTAAATAAGCAAATAAACAGGAATCAGGTGAATTATGGAAAAGCCCGCACAAACCCCGAACGGTGCCCCGCACCGTCGCCGCCGCCGTCGCCCGGCCGGCAGCGCCCCTCAGGCCCAGCCGCCGCGGGAGGGCAAGGCCCCCGAACAGCCATGCGAGCCGCGCCGACCCGCCCCGCATGGCACAGGCCCCGCCAATAACGCCCCTGGCCGCGAGAACCCGCCCC
>OLJA01000423.1_pt1 | contig 29617 bp, 25 predicted proteins | sample 1601401 | NCBI WGS metagenome assembly OLJA01 (sample SAMN01915217, study PRJEB22387) | human gut metagenome | isolation source: stool | host: Homo sapiens | place: USA | reverse complement strand
AACCACCGCGGGCGGGCAATGCCCGCCCCTACCGTGTAGCCCCCAAAATCATATACTGTCCATCTCCACCGGCGTTTCAAACAGGCGCATGGCCTCGGTGCGGTCGGTGGTCTGGCCAAGCGCCCACATCAGCTTGACGGCCACGGCCTCGGGGGTCATATCGCGGGCCTCCAGCACGCCGGGCAGCTCGCCCACGGCGCGGCCCACCTCATACACAGCAAGGTCGCAGCCCTCGTGCGGGACCTGCGTGGTGAAAACCGCCAGCCGACCACTTTCACACCAGCGGCGCAGCTCGGCAAACATAGCACCATGCTCACCGCCCGGCAGGCCGCCGACGCCGAAGCTCTCCAGAACAAGCGCACGGTAGTGCGGGGCCAGCATCGGGATGATGTCGGCCCGCATCCCCGGCACAAGGCGCAGCACAAAGACCGATGGGTCGAGCTTTTCATAGAACTGCACCGGCGGCAGCTCTGCCGGGCAGCGCAGGAAGGGGATGAGCCGCGTGTCCCGGAAAACCGCCGTCTCCGGGTAGTCAATGCTGGAAAACGCATTGAAGCTGCGGGTGCGGGTCTTGCGGGCGCGGGTGCCCAGAATCACCTTGTTGTCAAACACCAGCTGCACGCCCCACGCGCCGTCACTGACCGCGTAGACAAAGGCGCGGTACAGATTGTTGCGGGCGTCCGTGTCGCGGTTGTAGATGGACTTCTGGCTCCCGGTCAGCACCACAGGCTTGGCGCTGTTCTGCACCATATAGCTCAGAGCGGCGGCGGTGTAGGCCATCGTATCGGTGCCGTGGGCAATCACAAAACCATCGTAGGCACTGTAATTTTCCCGGATGCAGGCCACGATGCTCTGCCACTGCGCCGGGCCGACATTGGTAGAGTCCAGATTAAAGAGCTGCACCGCGTCCACACTGCACAAATCGGCCAGCTCGGGCACGCAGGCCAGCAGCTCCTCCGATGAGATAGCCGGGGCCAGCCCGCCCGCTGCGGTGGGGCGGCTTGCAATCGTGCCACCGGTGGCAAGGAGCAATATTTTTTTCATGAAGTAACCTCATTCTTTCCACATCAGATGTCGTTCTGCCACAACGCCCGCGTCCAGCGTGCGCACACCTGCGGCAAAACGCACGGTTACGCGGGGGCCGCTGACGCTTTCCACCGTGCCGGAGCCAAACACCGCATGGCGCACATGGGCGCCAACCTCGGTGATGGCGGCAATGTCTATCGGCGGCAGCGGCTTGCGCACCGACGGCGGGGCAGGGCGGTGGCCCGCGGGCTCCACCTCCTGCCGGCGGCGGTGCCCTGGCAGCTGGGAGAGTACCTCGCCGACAAAGCCGGACGGTTCAACCGCGCAGTCAAACAGCACCAGTTGCTCCCGCGCGCGGGTCATAGCCACGTAAAACAGCCGCCGGTCCTCCTCATACTGCTGGGTTTCGGCGGGCGTGCGGCAGCTCAGTTCCGGCTTGGCGGGCAGAATGCCATCCAGCACATCCAGCAGAATCACCCGGTCATATTCCAGCCCCTTGGCAGAATGTATCGTAGACAGGATGAATTTGCATCCCGGCGGCGTCACATGGTTCTGCACAAGCTGCCGCAATGCTTCCAGCCGCTTCAAAAGGGCGCGGGGGCTCGGCTCCTGTGCGCCCAGCATTTCCAGCACAGCCAGTTTGGTGCGGTCCATGCCGTTTTTGTCCAGATATTTTCCGTAGCCCAGCTCGTCAGCCACAAAGCGCACCGCGTCATTGGCTGCCATATGGGGCAGGCGGGCCAGCCCGTGGGCCACATCAGCCATGGCGGCGCGGGTGCGCGGGCGGATGCTGTCCTCATTCAGCAGCGCCGTCCAGCAGCCCTGCCCATACTGCCGCGCCTGACTGGCCGCATACAGCGCCTGCTGGCGGGTGACCGGCACACCAAATTTGAAGTAGCACCGCAGAAAAGCATCCGCGTTTTCGGGGTGTGCGGCCAGCATAAAGATGTCGGTCACATCCCGCACAATCTTGTTGGTGAAAAAGGTCTGGTCCACCGCCTTGCAGGCGTAGGGCACGCCGCGGCGCTCGCACAGGTCGATGAGGGGCAAAGCACTTTCATGGTTGCGGAACAGCACCGCCGTCTCGGTTACGCAATTCTGCGCTGTCTCGAACAAAAACGGCAGCTGGTCAGCGCGGCGCAGCACGGATACGATCTGCAACGGCTCACCCTTGCCCTGCGTCGGCGTGATGGTCTTGGGGCGGCGGTAGCGGTTGCGGACCACAAAATGGTTGGCCGCCGCCAGAATCGGCTCCCGCGAACGGTAGTTTTCAGTCATAAGCAAAATCTGCGCGCCGGGGTAGGTCTTTTCAAAGTCCATCAGCGCCTGCGGGTAGGCGGCGCGGAAGCCGTAGATGCTCTGGTCCTCATCGCCGACCATAAAGAGGTTGCCGCTTTCCTGCGCCAGTACGCGGATAATTTCATGCTGCACCTTGGAGGTGTCCTGTGCCTCGTCCACGCAGAAATACCGGTACCGCTTGCGAAAGGCCGCTGCCACGGCGGGCGCAGCACGCAGGATTTGCAGTGCAAAGCAGAGCTGGTCATCGTAGTCCATCCGGCGTTGGGCCTTTAGGACGCGCTGGTACCCGCGGTAGAGTTCCGGCAGGTTCTCAATATCGGTTTCCAGCGCGTCCAGCTCGGCATCGGGCAGGCACATATTTTTGATGTAGGTGATGGCCGTGCGCAAATCCTTTAGGGTGCTCTCGGCGGGGTACTCATGATTGATGTCCTGGCAGAGCTGCGTCAGCAGCGGGGTTGTGTCGCTCTCGTTGCGCAAAAGCTCGGGCGGGGTGCGGCCGTACATACGGCTGTACAGCGCAATAATCCGCGCCGCCACGCCGTTTATGGTGCGGAACTCCATCCGCGCCGCCAGCTCCGCCCCGAATTTTGCGGCAAAGCGGCTGCGCATTTCATAGGTGGCAGCCGTGGTGTAGGTCATTGTCAGGATGCTCTCCGGCGCGATGCCGCAGACCCGGGTCATATAGCCCAGCCGGGTAATCAGCACGGTAGTTTTGCCACTGCCCGGCACCGCCAGCAGCAGCACCGGGCCGTTGACGGCCTCCACCGCGGCCCGCTGCTGGGGGTTCAGCGCCGCCATATGGGCAACTTCAAAGGCGGTTTTGTCCATTCGGCGGCTCCTTCCTTTATAGAATAGGACTATTGTACCATACATTCCACATAAAAGCAAAATCCCCGCCGGTTGGCGGGGAAGGGAAATAGTATCAGATGCGGTTCAGCGCAATATCGTTGATAACCTCACCGGCGCAGATAAGCCCGGCCACAGCGGGGACATAGGCGTTGCCGCCGGGCACCTGGCGGCGCTGGGTGCACTTGCGGGCCGTGCCGGGCGGGCAGATACAATGGGTGCGGCAGCTGATGGTCATATCGTCAATCTGCGTCAGCGCCTTTTCCTTGGAATAGACCACCTTCAGGCTCTTTACGCCGCGCTTGCGCAGCTCGGTGCCGAACACTGCCACGCGGGCGTGGAACAGCCGCTCCATACCCTCCTTGCCAAGCAGTAATTGTGTGCGCGAAAACTGGTTTACCATATACGCTTCCTCTATTTTCTATTTCCCTACCATTCTTATATGATTACAAACAGCACAGCGCCGTTTGTCAACCTTACAAAATGTAAAAACATACCGCCTTTCTGCCGGTTGATTTTGTCACCCCTATGTATTGGATAAACCGGCAGGCTGTGGTACAATATGTAAGAAAGCACCTTCCCACTTGCAATAAAAAAGGACGTTACCAATGAAACAAGGCAATTTGAATATACGCTGCACCGAGGATTACGCGGTGCTGTACTGGGACAAGCCCGCCGCGGCACCGGCCGGGGCGGAATATACGGTTTCGCTGAACGGTGAGGTCATCGGCCGCACCGACAAGACCCATTTCACCATTGAGGGGCTCAGCTACGGCAGTGCCTTCCGGGTGGACGTCGTCAGCGGCAGCTACTGCGTGGGCACCGCCACGCTGCAGTTCGGGCATGAGAAGCGCCGTATCGACATTACTGAGGCGCCCTATTTCTGCAGGGGCGACGGCAGCATCCTGAACACCGACAATCTGCAGCGGGCCATCAATGACTGCGGCGCGGACGATATCCTGTACGTGCCTGCGGGCAATTTCCTGACCGGCGCACTGCGGCTGCACAGCGATCTGGAAATCTATCTGGCCAAGGGGGCCGTGCTGCAGGGCACCACCAATCTGCACGATTACGCGCCCCGCATTCCCAGCCGATTTGAAGGCACCGAAATGCGCTGCTATTCCAGCCTGCTGAATGCGGGCGATTTGAACAGCAAAACCGGTGCGAACTGCCGCAATATCATCCTGCGCGGCAAGGGCACCATCTGCGGCGGCGGGCAGGAGCTGGCCCGCAAAATCATTGAGGACGAGCGTGCCCGCATCAAGAGCTTTCTGGACGATAATGAGGAACTTGTCAAGAGTTGCGAGAACCATGACACGATTCCGGGCCGTGTGCGCCCGCGGCTGATTAACCTGAGCAACTGCGAGAACGTCTGGATCAGCGGCCTGACGCTGAAAAATGCCCCCTCGTGGAATGTCCATATGATTTACTGCAATGACATTCAGACTGATCACTGCCGCTTTGTCTCGGAGGGCGTCTGGAACGGCGATGGCTGGGACCCGGATTCCTCCACCCACTGCACGCTGTTTGCCAGCGAGTTTTCCACTGGCGATGACGCAGTGGCCATCAAGTCCGGCAAAAACCCCGAGGGTAACGAAATCAACCGCCCCTGCGCACACATCAAGGTGTTTGACTGCCGCAGCGAATGTGGCCACGGCATCTGCATCGGCAGCGAGATGAGCGGTGGTGTGGAGGATGTGCAAATCTGGGACTGCGATTTGGCGGAGTCCCTGTCCGGCATTGAAATCAAGGCCACCCCCAAACGCGGCGGCTATGTGCGCGGTGTCACCGTGCGCGACTGCACCGCACCCCGCGTGATGCTGCACAGCGTCAGCTACAACGATGACGGTGAGCCCGCCGCCCAGCCGCCGAAGTTCAGCCACTGCTTCTTTGAGCGCCTGACCCTGACCGGCGAGATGCTTGACCATGACCGTACCCGGCACGAGGTTGCCCCGATTGAAATTTCCGGCTTTGAGAAGGCCGGTTTCGAGACCGAGGACATTGTGTTCAAGGATATTACGATTCAAAAGCCGTCCGTGACGCTGCCGCTGGCCCTCTGCCGCGGCGTAACACTGGCCAATATTGCCTGCGTCCAGGACTGACTTTGTGAACAATTTTTAAAACATACCAGCACCCTCTTGCACTTCCGTGCAGGAGGGTGTATTATTATCGCGTTGCAATTATTAACACATGACAACTATTAACAGGAGGTGTATAATGTCATCCACCGAAATTCCTGATTTAAGCGGTATGCTCCGGTTTGTGGGCTGTGTGCGCGATTTGGGCAAACGCGGTATGCGCGCTGCCCTTGCCAGTGCGCCCAAATGCCGCCTTGGTATGCTGGAAAATCTGCATTTTCAGATTGAGCAGCACGGGCAGGACGGCGCTATCTATGTCTCTGTGCTGGCCCGTGCCATGCACCAGCCCATGCCGGCGGTTTCCCGCGGGCTGCGCTTTATGGAGCAGGACGGCCACATCATCCGCGAGACCGACCCATGCGACCGCCGCAAGACGCTGGTGCGCATCACCCCGGAAGGAGAGCGCGCCCGCCTTGCCGGTGAGGAAGCCATCAACGCTTATTTTTCCCGCGTGATGGCGCGGTTGACGCCGGAGCAGCTGGCCCAGATGATTGCCGTGAAAGACGCCTTTTTAGCCGCCATTGAGGCGGAAAATGACGTCCTTGAGCAAGCAAATTCCAAACAGAAGGGAGAACCCCCGCAATGATAAAGATATTCAAACAGCTGGGGCGGCACTGGGCGGCCTGCCTTGCCGTGGTAGCGCTGCTGGTTGTGCAGGCCTACTGCGATTTGAGCCTGCCCGACTACACCAGCAAGATCGTTGATGTCGGCATCCAGCAGGGCGGCATTGAAAGCCCTGTGCCCGACACCGTCCGCGACACCACCCTGCAGGCGCTGGAGCTGCTGATGTCCGAGGAGGACGCCACCCTTGCCGAGCAGTGGTATTCCGACCCGGACGCCGACGGCCTGCGCACCCTGAGCTCTGACGCGGACACCGCGATGACAGAGCTGGAAAGCGCCTTCACCACGCCGGACATTGTCCTGTATATGGCCGCCGCCAAGAATGCTTCCGAGCAGGCCGGCACGACCGACACCGTGACCCCCACCACCTATGACCTTGACGCCATGGCCACCCAGTTTTCCGCCATGGCACAGGCCCCCGGTGCGCGGGAGATGCTGCAGACCCAGCTGGCCAGCGCCATTTCCTCGCTGGATGAGAGCGTGGCCGACAGCCTTTCCAGCCAGGCCATGCTGCTGGTAGCGCTGGAATATGACGCGCAGGGCATTGCCCATGATGTGCAGATGCGCTATCTGCTGCACACCGGCGGCGAGATGCTGGCCCTCACGCTGCTGATGGTGGCCGTGGCCATCGCCGTCGGCTTTATCGCCTCCCGCGTGTCGGCTTCGATTGGCCGTGATCTGCGCCGCGAGGTGTTCAGCACGGTGGTCGGTTACTCCAATGCCGAGATTGAGAAATTCTCCACCGCGTCCCTGATTACCCGCACCACCAACGATATCCAGCAGGTGCAGTTCGTCTGCGTCATTCTGCTGCGCATGGTGTCCTACGCGCCCATTCTGGGCATTGGCGGTATTCTGCACGTGGCCAGCGGCAACACCGGGCTGGAATGGATTATCTTTGTGGCCGTGGCCGCACTGCTGGTGCTGATTATCTTCCTGATGAACGTGGCCCTGCCGAAGTTCAAGCAGATGCAGACGCTGGTTGACCGCCTGAACCTGGTCAGCCGCGAAATCCTGACCGGCATTATGCCCATCCGCGCCTTCAGCCGGGAGCGCTTTGAGGAAGAGCGCTTCGACAAGGCCAATACCGATCTGATGAAAACCCAGCTCTTCACCAACCGCACAATGGTTGCCATGATGCCGTTTATGACCCTGATTATGAACGGCACCAGCCTGCTGATTGTCTGGTTCGGCGGCAAAGCGATGGACCTTGGCACGATGCAGGTCGGCGAGATGATTGCCTTCATCACCTACACGATGCAGATTGTCATGTCCTTCCTGATGCTCTCGATGGTGGCCGTTATGCTGCCCCGCGCTGGCGTGGCCGCTGACCGTATCGACGAGGGCATTAAGACCCCCGCCACCATCCACGACCCCGCCGCGCCCAAGGCCCTGCCGCAGAACGGCACCAAGGGTGTGGTTGCCTTCAACGATGTCAGCTTCCGCTATCCCGGCTCTGATGAGGATGCGTTGGAACACATCAGCTTTACCGCAAAGCCCGGCGAGACGACGGCCATCATCGGCTCCACCGGCTGCGGCAAGTCCACGCTGCTCAACCTGATCCCGCGCTTCTACGATGTGAGCGAGGGCAGCGTGACGATTGACGGCGTGGATGTGCGCGACCTGCCGCAGGCGCAGCTGCATGACCAGCTGGGCTACGTGCCCCAGAAGGGTGTGCTGTTCAGCGGCACGATTGCCTCCAACCTGAAGTTCGGCGGCGACCACATCACCGACGCCGATGCTCGCGAGGCCGCTGAAATTGCGCAGGCGACCGAGTTTATCACCGCCAAGCCCGAGGGCTACGAAAGCACCATTGCGCAGGGCGGCAGCAACGTTTCCGGCGGTCAGAAGCAGCGCCTTTCGATTGCCCGCGCCATCGCCAAGCATCCGCAGATTTATCTGTTTGATGACAGCTTCTCGGCACTGGACTACAAGACCGATGTAGCGCTGCGCCGCGCTTTGAAAGAGAAAACCGACAACGCAACGGTCATTATTGTGGCACAGCGCATTTCCACCGTGCTGCACGCCAACCAGATTCTGGTGCTGGATGAGGGCCGCATCGTTGGCAAGGGCACGCACGCCCAGCTGATGGAGAGCTGCCCCGAATATCAGGAGATCGCCCGCAGCCAGCTGAGCCAGAAGGAACTGAATCTGCAGAAGGAGGGTGAGTGATATGCCAAGACCCGGACGCCCCACAACCGAGCGCGCCAAGGATTTCAAGGGCACGCTGCGTCAGCTGCTGACCGCCATGAGCAAGTATAAGCTGTCGCTCATCGTGGTTGTTGTATTTGCCATTCTTTCCACCATTTTCAACATTGCAGGGCCGAAAATCCTTGCAAAGGCCACCACCGCGCTGGCCACAGGCTGGATTGCCAAGCTGCGCGGAACCGGCGGCATCGACTTTACCTATATCGGCAAGGTGCTGCTGTTCCTGCTGGCCATGTATCTGCTTTCCGCGCTGTTCAGCTTTATACAGGGCTGGATTATGAGCGGCCTTTCCCAGAAGGTCTGTTATGACTTCCGCGACCAGATCAGTAAAAAAATCAACCGCCTGCCGCTTGCTTACTTTGAAAAACGCACCGTCGGTGAGGTGCTTTCCCGCATTACCAACGATGTCGACACGCTGGGTCAGAGCCTGAACCAGAGCGTGACCCAGCTCATCACAAGCGTCACCACGATGATTGGCGTGCTGATTATGATGCTCTCCATCAGCCCGAAAATGACGCTGATCGCCCTGCTGATCCTGCCGGTCTCGCTGGGGCTGGTGCTGCTGGTTGTCAAATTCAGCCAGAAGTACTTCAAGGCGCAGCAGGCCACGCTCGGCGTTGTCAACGGCCAGGTGGAGGAGGTCTACTCCGGCCACAACGTCATCAAGGCCTTCAACCGCGAGGCCGCCGTGCTGCAGGATTTCAACACCGCCAATGACAAACTCTATGAATCCGCATGGAAATCCCAGTTTCTGTCCGGCCTGATGCAGCCCATCATGAACTTTGTGGGCAACCTCGGCTATGTGGCGGTGGCCATTGTGGGCAGCATCTTTGCCGCCGCAGGCACCATCACCATCGGTGATATTCAGGCCTTTATCCAGTACGTCAAGAACTTTACCCAGCCCATCCAGCAGCTGGCGCAGGTATCCAATATGCTGCAGAGCATGGCTGCCGCCGCCGAACGCGTCTTTGAGTTTCTGAACGAAGCGGAGGAGGATCAGCAGGCTGACCCGGCCCATCGCGCCAATCCCGCCGACATTGACGGTCAGGTCACCTTCGACCATGTCAAATTCGGCTACACGCAGGAAAAGACAGTTATTCACAATTTCAGCTGCGATGTCAAGCCCGGCCAGAAGGTGGCTATCGTCGGCCCCACCGGCGCCGGCAAGACCACGATGGTCAAGCTGCTCATGCGCTTCTACGATGTGGACAGCGGCGCTATCACGCTGAACGGCCACAACGTCCGCGACTTTGACCGCTGCTCCCTGCGCGAGGGCTTCGGCATGGTGTTGCAGGATACATGGCTGTTCAAGGGCACCATCATGGAAAACATCCGCTACGGTCGACTGGACGCCACCGATGAGGAGGTTATCGCCGCCGCAAAAGCTGCCAATGCAGACCACTTTATCCGCACGCTGCCCGGCGGCTACCAGATGGAACTGAACGAGGACGCTTCCAACGTAAGCCAGGGCCAGAAGCAGCTGCTGACGATTGCCCGCACGATTCTGGCGGATAACCGCATCCTGATTCTGGACGAGGCGACCTCCAGCGTGGACACCCGCACCGAGCAGCGCATCCAGACGGCCATGGACCGCCTGATGGAGGGCCGCACCAGCTTTGTCATTGCCCACCGCCTGTCCACCATCCGCGATGCTGACCTGATTCTGGTTATGCGCGACGGCGATATTGTGGAGCAGGGCACCCATGACGAGCTGATCGAAGCCGGCGGCTTCTACGCCGATTTGTACAACAGCCAGTTCGAGGATGTAACGGCTTGACAATTTGACGTAAAGAAGTTATAATACAAATAGAAAAGAGCACTGCGACAAGCGGTTCGGCTTTTCGGTTTTATGTTCTAAGCATTATACTAAGAACCGTCACCGTGCCGGGTGGCGGTTCTTGCGCTTTTTGATGATGATTGTCACCGTAAAGATGCCAACATGAATCGTAATACGCATCTGCTTCACCTCCTTTCGGAAGTGAAAGCCGAACCGCCTGCCGTTTTGTGCAGTGCTCTGCCACCCGATTTTTCGGGTGGTATTTCTATTTTATCAGATACATCGACATTTTGCAATACTGTTTGACAAGTTTGACACCCCTGCTATAATAGAACCAAGGGGGCTTAGTATATGGATTATGCAAAACTTACCGCGCAGGCACAGCAGGCAACGGAAGAGCTGCTGCAGGCCGCGCACCTGGAAACAGGGGATATTTTTGTGGTCGGCTGCTCCAGCAGTGAGATTATGGGCGGGCACATCGGCAAGGATTCCAGCATGGAGGCTGCCGCCGCCGTGCTGGCGGGCGTAATGCCGCCGCTGCAGGAACAGGGCATCTATCTGGCCGCGCAGTGCTGCGAGCATCTGAACCGCGCCATTGTGCTGGAGCGTGAGGTTGCCAGGGCCTACGGCTACCAGATTGTCTCGGCCATTCCGCAGCCCCATGCGGGCGGCAGCTGGGCCACAAACTGCTGGCGCGCCTTCAATGACCCGGTTCTGGTGGAGGAGATTCAGGCTGCCGCGGGCATGGATATCGGCGGCACGCTCATTGGTATGCACCTGCGCCGCGTGGCCGTGCCGGTGCGGCTGTCCCTCGACCACATCGGGCAGGCTATTCTGCTCTGTGCCCGCACCCGTCCGCCGTTCATCGGCGGTTCCCGCGCCGTTTACAGTCAGGAGGAAGTGCGATGATTCCCGAAGCACAACAGCAGCAGATGGCCGAGGCCGTTGCCCACATCCGCGAAACGATGGTCGCCGCCGCAAAGGCCGCGGGCCGTGACCCCGCCGAGGTAAAGCTCTGCGCCGCCTGCAAGACCCGCACCGTGGAAGAAGTGCGCTTCAGCGCCGATTTGCCGATTGACCTCTTCGGTGAAAACCACGTGCAGGAGCTGGTCGAAAAGACCGATGCCGGGGCGTACAACGGCAAGCCGGGGCACTTCATCGGGCATCTGCAGACCAACAAGGTCAACAAGGTCGTGGGCCGCGCTGCGCTGATTCAGAGCGTGGACAGCACGCGGCTGCTGGATAAGATTGATGCTGCTGCAGCAAAGCTCGGCCTTATGCAGGACATTCTGGTGGAAATCAACATCGGCGAGGAGGTCAGCAAGAGCGGCGTGGATGCAGACAGTCTGTTTCCGCTGCTCGAGGCTGCCGCTGCCAAGGAGCATCTGCGGCTGCGCGGCCTGATGGCCATTCCGCCCGCCGATGCCGACGATACCGAGACCCGCCGCTTTTTCGCACAGATGCGGGAGCTGCTGGCCAAGGCCGACGCCCAGCACTATGACCGGGCGCAGATGGACATACTCTCGATGGGTATGAGCCACGATTATGCCGCTGCCATTGCGGAGGGTGCGACCATCGTCCGCGTGGGCACCGCCATTTACGGTGCGCGGGATTACAGCAAAAAGAATATCTGACAGCGTAAAAGCCCGGGGCGTCCCGGGCTTTGCGTTTTACTTTCTCGCACGGTACTCCCTCGGCGTCATACCGTAGCGCTTTTTGAAAAGGCGGTTAAAATAGGAAAGATTCTCAAATCCACATTGCTCGGCAACCGCCAGCACAGTGTCACTGCTGCCGCGCAGGGCATCGGCGGCGGCGTTCAGCCGGTGCTCATTCAGATATTCAGTAAAGCCCTGCCCGGTCATTTTCTTGAACCACCGCATAAAATGGCTTGGGCTGCACCCGCAGGCGGCGGCCGCATCGGTCATGTGCAGTTCGTTTGCATACTGCTCGTTGATCAGCTGCACCACGATTTTCAGGCGGCGGGTGTCGGGGGTATCGGCGGGGGGCAGGTCTCCGTCACGGCCCACCAGCGAAGCCAGAAAGAGAAGCAGTTCTCCCTTGATGCAGAGTTCATAGCCCACATCCTGCAGGCGGTTGAATTCCTCCGCCGCGTGCAGGCAGCGCACCGCCCACGTGTAGCCCCAATCATCCGGCGTCAGGCGTGGAGGCAGGGCCAGACGCCCACTTTGCAGGGGCAGCAGATATTTTTCGGCGCAGACATCCCCCGCGCCGCCCAGCAGCTCCAGATCAAAAATGATATTTTCGTACTCCATCACCTCGCCGGGCTGCTGGCGCAGCGCGTGCAGCACACCGGGAGCAAAAATGTAGATCTCGCCCGCCTCGGCCGTGTAGCTGGTCAGCCCGGCCTGCACGATTCCGCGTCCTTTTTTGACAAACACCAGCTCCATACTGTCCTGCCAGTGCAGCGCCACCTGTGGAAAATCCTTCGGAATCGTGCAGGGATAGATATTGAACGGAAACCACGCAGCACCGTGCTGCTTTGTTTCGCGCAAGTTTTCCTCTTTCGGCATCGTTTTCACCTCATTTGCTAGTATTGTACCATAATTCAGCGCATTTCTGCAAGCATAATGCGCGTTTTGTGTGGTATAAACTAGGTGTAGTCAAACAAAGCTACCAAATGGAGGGATGCTCTTATGAATATGACCACCGTACTGGAAGCCAGAACCGGCAAACCGCTGACCGGCTGCACCAATCAGGAAATCTACCTTGCCCTGCTGGACCTTGTCCGGGAGCAGAGCGCTGCCCGCGTCAAGCCTGTCACAGGCCGCAAGCTCTACTATATCAGCGCCGAGTTCCTCATCGGCAAGCTGCTGTCCAATAACCTCATCAATCTGGGGCTCTATGACGATGTCCGCACGGCGCTGGCCGCCGCGGGCAAGAGCCTGTCCGACATTGAGGAGGTCGAGCCGGAGCCGAGCCTCGGCAACGGCGGTCTGGGCCGTCTGGCCGCCTGCTTTCTGGACTCTCTTGCCACGCTGAACCTGCCTGGTGACGGCGTGGGCCTGCGGTACCACTTCGGCCTGTTCCACCAGTCCTTTGAGGGCGGCGTGCAGAACGAGTTGCCCGACCCGTGGCTGACCGCCCACTCCTGGGCAGAAAAGACCGACACCGTCTACCCGGTGGAGCTGGCCGGCAAGACCTACAACGCCCGCCTGTATAAGCTGGCTGTCACCGGCTATGAGGGCCGCACCAATACGCTGAACCTCTTTGACCTTGACACGATTGATGAGACAATCGTCCATGACGGCATCACCTTCGACAAGACCGCCATTGACAAGAACCTGACGCTGTTCCTCTACCCGGATGACTCCGATGAGGCAGGCCGCCGTCTGCGCATCTACCAGCAGTATCTGATGGTCTCCGCCGGTGCTCAGCTGATTCTGGCCGAGTGCGCTGCCCGCGGCTGCGACTACCATGACCTGGCCGACTATGCCGCCATCCAGATCAATGACACCCACCCCAGCATGGTCATTCCCGAGCTGATCCGCCTGCTGGGCGAGAAGGGCATTGCCTTTGAGGAGGCCGTGGAAATCGTCACCAAGACCTGTGCCTACACCAACCACACGATTCTGGCCGAGGCGCTGGAGAAGTGGCCCCGCGCCTATCTGGATGCCGTTGTCCCGCAGCTGATGCCTATTATCGAGCAGCTGGACGCGCTGGCCCGCAGCCGCACCGCGGACGAGAGCCTTGCCATCATTGACAAGGACAACCGCGTGCATATGGCGCATATGGATATCCACTTCACCCATTCCACCAACGGCGTAGCCTACCTCCATACCGAGATCCTGAAGAATTCCGAGCTGCACGGCTTCTATGAGCTGTACCCCGAAAAATTCAACAATAAGACAAATGGCATTACCTTCCGCCGCTGGCTGTTGGAGTGCGACCCCGCGCTGACCGCCGAAATTGAAAAGCTCATCGGCACCGGCTTCCGCAAGGATGCCACCGAGCTGGAAAAGCTGCTGCCCTATGCTGAAAACGTCGATGTCCTGCAGGAGTTTTCCGCCGTCAAAGCGCAGAACAAGCAGGCTCTGGCCGACTGGCTGCAGCACACGCAGGGCGTTACGGTTGACCCCGCCGCCATGTTCGACATTCAGTCCAAGCGCCTGCATGAGTACAAGCGCCAGCAGCTGAATCTGCTCTACCTCATCCACCAGTATTACGAAATCAAGGCCGGGCATCTGCCCGCCACGCCGCTGGTCAGCATCTTCGGTGCCAAGGCTGCCCCGGCGTACACGATTGCCAAGGACATCATCCACGCGTTGCTGACCCTGTCCAAGGTCATTGCCGCCGACCCGGTTGTCTCCAAGTATCTGCAGGTTGTCTTTGTGGAGAACTACAACGTCACCGCTGCCGAGAAGCTCATCCCGGCCTGCGATTTGTCCGAGCAGATTTCCCTAGCCTCCAAGGAAGCGTCCGGCACCGGCAATATGAAGTTCATGCTGAACGGTGCGCTGACGCTGGGCACGATGGACGGCGCCAACGTGGAGATCAGCCAGCAGGTCGGTAATGACAACATCTATATCTTCGGCCAGACGTCCGACCAGGTCATCCACCGCTACGCTATGGGCGATTACAACGCTGCGCAGTGGGTCGAGGGGGACCCCAACATCCGCCGTGCGGTTGACTTCCTGGTCAGCCCCGAGATGCTGGCAGCAGGCCGCGAGGAAAACCTGCGCCGCCTGCATGACGAGCTGGTCTTGAAGGACTGGTTCCAGACGCTGCCGGACTTCAACGCCTATGTGGTGCGCAAGGGTCAGGCCCTGAGCGACTACGCCTGCGACCCGCTGGGCTGGCGCAAAAAGTGCATTATCAACATTGCCAAGGCCGGTATGTTCAGCAGCGACCGCACGATTGCGGAGTATGACAAGGACATCTGGCATTTAGGGGAGTAAGGGCGTTTACCACACCGATCTCGGTCGTTTCCCGCAAGCGGCATCTGCCGATTAGCCTTCCCCCCTCCGGGGGAAGCTGTCGCCGAAGGTGACTGATGAGGGCGAATCTTCCCATTAACTCTATCTGCCGGGCGGAGCAGAGCCCCGCCCCTACGGATTTTTCTGCGTCCCTTTGCGGGGGCGCAGTTTTTGTTTCGTTTTTATTTTCTGCTCGAAACGTTTTCCTTGCAAACCGCCTGCTTACCTGTTACAATATTTTTTAAGGATTATATAGTAAGGAGCGATTACCCATGAACTGGCATCAGGCCTGTGAGCTGCCCTATTACCACGGCAGTGACCTCGGCGCAAACCCTTCGGCGGAGGAGACCACCTTCAAGCTGTGGGCTCCCACTGCCTGCGGGGTCGTGCTCTGCCTGTATGCCACCGGCACCGATACCGAGCCCGGTGCCAAAGCGCTGGGCGTGCACGAAATGCGCCGCGGCGGGGACGGTGTCTGGGCCATTGCGCTGCCCGGCAATCTGCACGGCGTCTACTATATCTACCGCATCTATTTCCCGGACGGACGCGTGCATGAGGTAGTCGACCCCTACGCACGCTCTGCCGGGGCCAACGGCGCGCGCGGCATGGTGGTGGACCTGACCAAGGCCACCCCGGAGAGCTGGGCGCAGGACAGGCGCCCTGATATCCCGGCCCACGCCCGCAGCGTATGGGAGGTGCACGTGGCGGACTTTTCCGCCGATGAGCACAGCGGTGTGCGCCCCGAATGGCGCGGCAAGTTTATGGGCTTCACCCCGGCGGACACCACACTGGACGGCGATGGGCAACACCCGACCTGCCTGAATTACCTGAAAAATCTGGGCGTCAGCCATGTGCAGCTGCAGCCCATCTATGACTATGCCACGGTGGACGAGTCCCGGCCGGACGGCGGCTACAACTGGGGCTATGACCCGCAGAACTACAACGTCCCCGAGGGCAGCTTTGCCACGGACGCCTTCCACGGCGAGGTACGCGTCAGAGAGTGCCGCGCCATGGTGGCCGCCCTGCACCGCGCAGGGTTGGGCGTAGTGATGGACGTGGTCTACAACCACACCTACCATGGCGAGAGCAACCTGGAACGCACCGTGCCCGGTTACTGGAACCGCCGCTGGCCCAACGGTATGACGACCAACGGCTCCGGCTGTGGCTGTGACCTTGCCAGCGAGCGCCCGATGGTGCGCAAGTACATTGTAGAATCCGTGCTGTACTGGGCCACCACCTACCACATTGATGGTTTCCGCTTTGATTTGATGGCGCTGGAGGATGTGGACACAATGAACGCCATCCGCGCCGCGCTGGACAGTCTGCCCGGCGGCGAGAGCATCCTGATGTACGGCGAGCCGTGGATGGGCGGCAGCACCAACGTGGAAGGCGGCGCACGCCCCGCCGACAAGCGTGCGCTTGACGCGCTGAGTGACCGCATCGGCTTTTTCTGCGATGATACGCGGGACTGCATCAAGGGCAATGTCTTTGACGCGGCCAACGCGGGCTATGTCAACGGCGCACCGCAGCACGGCTATGATGTGCTGCACTCCATCAGCGCATGGCGCAGCGGCGCCCACGGCTTCTGGCCCAAAAAGGCCGGGCAGGTGGTGCAGTATGTCTCCGCCCATGACAACTACACCCTGTGGGACAAGCTGGCCGCCGTGGCCCGCCGCACCGACTATGACGAGCCGGACGCCGTTTTGTTGGCACAGAACCGTATGACCGCGGGCATCTACCTGACCTGTCAGGGTCTGCCTTTCATGCAGGCAGGTGAGGAGTGGGGCCGCACCAAATACGGCGAACACAACAGCTACAAGGGACCGCTTTCCACCAACCAGCTTGACTGGACCCGCGCCCACCGGCCGGAGTTTGCCGCGCTGACGGCGTTCTACCGCGGTATGCTGGCCATCCGCCGCGCTTATCCGCGCCTCAGCGGTGCAGCATGGGAGCCCGAGCCGTTCATTCTGGCGCTGCCCGGGTGGCTCATCGGCTTTGTGCCGGAGAATGACGGCAACGCCGCCGCGGGGCAGCTGGCTGTCTATTACAACCCCGAGCGCACCCGCCAGTGGGCTAGCCTTCCGGCAGGCACGTGGCGCAAGCTCTCTGACGGCGTCCATGCCGACGCCGCCCCCTTTGGGCCCTGTTTCCGCGATGCGCTGGAACTGGCGCCCACCAGCGTAACCGTGCTGGTGGCGGACTGAAAAATAACACGCAGTAGGGGCGGGGTGATTCCACCCGCCGAAGCCCCGCGGCCGTATGCCGTCCGCACGCAGTCTCCTTTGTTTACAGAAAGTTTGTTTGACAGAGTGTTCATTCTTCCTGTATAATAGGTCTTATACGTTATACGATTTGTAGAAAACCCCTCAGGTGCTACAAAGTGTTTACCGTTCACGGACAGAAAAGGGAAAGGGAGGCCATTATTATGAGCGATTACGCGGCCATTGAAAAGGAAGCACGCATTTTTACCGAGGAATGTGTCACCAACAACCGGATTGACCCGGCGCTGTTTGCCCAGTATGACATCAAGCGCGGTCTGCGCGATAAAAACGGCAACGGCGTACTGGCGGGCATCACCAATATTTCTCGCATTGACGCCTTTGAAATGCGCGATGGCAAAAAGGTTCCCTGTGAAGGCAAGCTCTGGTACCGCGGCTACAACGTCTATGACCTCATCTGCGGCCTGCGCGGCAAGCGCTACGCCTTTGAGGGTGCGGCTTATCTTCTGCTTCTGGGCGATTTGCCCAACGCCGAGCAGTTGGACAGTTTCAACGGCTGTTTGGCAAAATGCCGCGACCTGCCGACCAATTTTGTGCGTGATGTCATTATGAAGGCCCCCAGTCACGACCTGATGAACTCGCTGACCCGCAGCGTGCTGACGCTGGCCAGCTATGATGATGACATCGGCAAGACCGACCTGCAGACCCAGCTGGAGCAGTGCATCAAGCTCATCAGCGTCTTCCCGATGCTGGCGGTCTACGGCTACCACGCCTACAATTATTATGAGTGCGGCGGCAGTATGTACATTCACCGCCCCGACCCGAACCTCTCCACGGCGGAAAATCTGCTGAAAATGCTGCGCCCCGACCAGAAATACACCGAGCTGGAAGCCCACGCGCTGGACATTGCCCTGCTGCTGCACATGGAGCACGGCGGCGGCAACAACTCCACTTTTACCACCCGCGTGGTCACCTCCTCCGGGTCAGACACCTACTCAGTCATTGCGGCGGCGCTTTCCAGCTTGAAGGGCCCCAAGCACGGCGGTGCCAACATCAAGGTTATGCAGATGATGGATGACATCCGCGCCCACGTTGCCGACCCGCTGGACGAGGAGGCCATGGCCGACTATCTGGGCCGCATTGTGGACCGGCAGGCCTTCGACCAGAAGGGTTTGATTTACGGCATGGGCCATGCGGTCTACTCCTTGAGCGACCCGCGTGCCGTGGTGTTCAAGAGCTTTGTCCACCAGCTGGCCGATGCCAAGGGCCGCAGCCGCGACTTTGAGTATTACAACACCATCGAGCGGCTGGCCCCCAAGGTCATTGCCGAGAAGCGCCACATCTACAAGGGCGTTTCCACCAACGTGGACTTCTACTCCGGCTTTGTGTATGATATGCTGGGCATCCCGGTCGAGCTCTACACGCCGATTTTCGCCGTAGCACGTATTGTCGGCTGGTCCGCCCACCGCATGGAGGAGCTTGTCAACGTGGACAAGATCATCCGCCCCGCCTACCAGAGCATTATGCAGACAAGAGAATATGTGCCTTTGGAAGAGCGCTGAAAAATGGGTATGCACCAAACCGGTGCATACCCATTTTTTAGGGCAACACCGCATAATTCTAAGCGCCGATACGGCGAGCGAGAAGTACAAGCTACTAAGCAAAAAGCGCAGATAATACTGGATGTATTATCGAGCATTTTTGCAACGCAGATTGTGCTTCGCAGCCGTCGGAGTGGTGCTTAAGCCGTCAGGCGGGAATTGTGCGGTATTGCCTTAGGTAAATCCGTCCAGAACCGTCCGCAGTTCGACCAATATTTCCTCCTGCGTTCTGGCCCACACATCCCCGCTGGGCAGGCACTGTACCTTGTACAAAATGCCGTCCTGTTCGAAATAGGCCGCGGACTGCACCCACGGCAGGGAGGTCGGGTTGCTGGTGCAGTGGGGGATCAGGGCCGTGTTTCCGTTTGCCATGGGGTAGCTTTCACACGTCCACGTAAGCCCGGCCCTCTCGCTTTCAAAGACAGCGGCGGCTGTTTCGCTCGGTGCATCGCCCAGATAGGCCACGGCCATCATCTCAACCCGGTATCCGTCCAGCTGCTTGCCAAAATGCAGATACACCTTGTCCGGCAGTTCTCCGCGCCCGATGGGGATGACCGCCGCCGCATAGTCGGCATCGGATGCGACCACCTCCGTTTTCTCCCCGGCGGCGGATTCCGACTGCACCGTATTGTACCGCCGTACAGACACATCCTCATCGTATTTGCCCGCATCCAGCAGCGGGTTCTGTACCAGCGGCAGGCCGGTGGCCGCGGTCAGCTCTGCCCAGCTGTCATAGCCGCGTGCCGCTTTTGCATAGACGGCACGGCTGTCCTTGTTGTCCAGATGCAGCCGCCCATTTATCACCACGCTGCCCGGCAGGGTTCCGTCTGCCGCCGTTTCTCCCTTATGGTTGGCAGCCATACCCGCCAGCAAATCACTGTCCAGCGTAAAATACTGCCGTTCGTAGGTGATTGCATAACCGGTGTTGGCCTGCGGGGCGAAGGCCGGGCGCTGGTTTTCGCGCAAGTTCGTAAATTCTGCGGTTCCCACCAGCACACCGGCGGCAATCAGCAGCGGTGCAACAAGGCAGAGTGCCGGGCGCAGCCACCGCGCCCGCTGCGCGGCACGGCCTGTGGGCAGCCCTTGTGCCACAGCGGGCCACAAATCAACCTCAGCCGGGTGCAGCCCGGCAGTCAGCTTTTCCTGCAAAAATACTTCATCGCGGTCATACGTCATCTGATTCACCCTCCTTCAAGCGTTCGGCCAGCTGCTTTTTGGCGCGGTTATAGCGTGTGCGCAGATAGCCTGCGGGTCTTGCGTGTATCTGTGCCAGCGCTTTGTAGTCCAGCCCATCCAGCACCAGCGCCCTGTCAAGCGGCTTCAATGTGTCCAGCGCGCTGTGCAGCTCCTCACTGATGCCGGGGTCCTGCTCCAACGGTTCCGGGGTGGGGTAGGCCGCAGCCCGCCGCGCCGCCCGCAGCATATCCAGCGTGGTGCGGTAGGCAATGCGGTACAGCCACGCACGCTCGTTGTCCGTTCCGTCGCGGCGCAGGGTGTGGCGGTTCTGCCACGCCTTGATAAAGGTCTGCTGTACCGCGTCCTGTGCGTCCGCCTCACTGCCCAGCAGGCCGGTGCAATAGCGCAGCAATGCCGCTGTATGGGTATGTACCAGCTTTTCTAAATCCTGTTCCGTCTGCATCGGCTTGACCTCCTTTCACCCTTATAACGCCGCAGGCCGCGGAAATGTATCAAAAAAGGGGCCCCGAAGGGCCCCTTGCAGGGAAAATATCAGTAGTTATTGCTCTTGAGCTCAAAATAGCTCTGGGGATGCGCGCAGACGGGGCACTTGGCGGGGGCGTGCTGGCCGATATAGACAAACCCGCAGTTGCGGCACTGCCAGACCTGCTCGCTCTCGCGGGCGTAGACCTTGCCGGCCTCAATGTTGGCGGCCAGTGCCTTGTAGCGTTCCTCATGGTCCTTCTCAATGGCGGCCACCATCGTGAACAGCGCGGCAATCTGGTTGAAGCCCTCTTCCTTGGCCTCGGCGGCCATACGCGGGTACATCGAGGTGTGCTCCTCATTCTCACCCGCGGCAGCCATCTTCAAGCAGGTCAGGGTGTCGGGAATCTCGCCGTTCTCCATGAGAAGCTTGAACCAGATTTTGGCGTGCTCCTTCTCGTTGTTGGCGGTCTCGGTGAAGATGGCACTGATCTGCTCGTAGCCTTCCTTCTTGGCCTTGGACGCAAAGTAGGTGTACTTGTTGCGGGCCTGACTCTCGCCTGCGAAAGCCTCCCACAGATTCTTTTCGGTCTTGCTGCCTCTGAGTTCCATATCAAATACCTCCGTTTAAAAATTAGGAATGTGTCTTGCTTTGCCTCCATTATAGCACCCCTGCCACGGTTGTCAAGTACAATTTAGGGAAGGATTCTTGTATATTTTGCCTACGAGGTTGACAAGCCGCGCTTTGATGCTATAATAAAAATAAGATGTGTTCTTAAATTTAGTAAGGAGGTCTGCCTATGACCCGCCAGCGTGCCCTTATACTTGACATTATGCACGAGAAATGCCCGGAGCATATGACCGCGGACGAAATCTTCAGCCATGCCCGGCAGGCCATGCCGCACATTGCCCGCGGCACCGTCTACCGCAACCTGAAGCTGATGGAGCTGGACGGCGAAATCGGCCATCTGGAAATGCCCGACGGCCCCGACCGCTACGATGCCAACCCCACGCCCCACGGCCATCTGCTGTGTGAGGGCTGCGGCGATTTAGCCGATTTACCGGTGGTGGGGCTGGTGCGCGACATTGAATCGGCCATCGGCACCGAGGTGCTCGGCTACACGCTGACCATCCGTTACCTCTGCCCCAAGTGCCGCGCCAAAAATGCGCAGTAAGGAGCCCTATGGCCAGCCGGGTAAACAGAGCAGCCCCGCCTTTACCGCGCTGAACAGCCTGTTTTTGCGGCCTGACACCCTGACCGCAAACCGGCGGGCAAAGGATATGATGCCCTGCCGCGTGTGAATTTATTCTGGCATCCCCTTGACAAGCGCCGTCCGGCATGATATAGTATTATCGTTAGTTATTGCTAACCGCAGCAAATCTCCGTTTTGGTCCCATAGCCCGCACAGTGTGGTTCTCTCCCCGCGCTGTGCGGTTTTATGGGGCCGTGAGTTAGCGTATTCTAACCATTGTAAAAGCAAGGAGTCCGTTCATGCAGGAACAAACGCACATCAACCGCAGCCCACGCAGCTTTGCCTGTGATTTGGCCACACTGTGTGCCCCTACGCTGGCGGGGCTCAAGCCCGCAAGCCTTTTCCGTTACCAGCCCGCACCGGGGCAGGATGCCGCCGCAATGGCCGCCGCATGGGACGCCGCACTCTCGCCCCGCGGGGTGGCGGTGCGCATCCTCAAGCAGTGCCCCCGCACCGGCGCTGTGCTCGTCTATGTATATCGCCCGGCGCGGGTCGCCACACTATTGGCAGACTCCGGCGCACTGGCGTTTCTGGCAGGGGAGGGCTACACCCCCGGCGATGCCGATACCCTGCTGGGCCAGCTGTCGGCACGGCTTTGCTGTGATGCGGATTTCCCGCATGAGATTGGCGTTTTTCTCGGCTATCCGCTGGCGGATGTCATTGGTTTTATCCGCAACCGTGGCAAAAACTTTACGGCCTGCGGCTATTGGAAGGTCTACACCGACCCCGCCGCGGCGCAGGCTGAGTTTGACCGTTACAAAAAGTGCGAGCGCATCTATGCGCGCTGCTATTACAACGGCACCCCAATCAGACGGCTGACCGTAGCCGCCTGATGATGCACCATAAATACAATCAAAGGAGTAGTTACGTATGAGCAAGATTGCAGTTATCTATTGGAGCGGCACCGGCAACACCGAGGCTATGGCTGATTTGGTTGCCACCGCAGCCTCGGCCGCCGGTGCTGCGGTGGATAAGCTCACCGCCGCAGAATTCAACGTTGCCACGGCCGGGGACTACACCGGCTTTGCACTGGGCTGCCCCGCCATGGGCGCCGAGCAGCTTGAGGAAAGCGAGTTTGAGCCGATGTACCAGAGCCTGCGCGGCGCGCTGAGTGGCAAGCCGGTCGGACTGTTCGGCTCCTATGGCTGGGGCGATGGCGAATGGCTCCGCACCTGGGCCGAGGATGCCGAAGCTGCCGGGGCCCGCATGGTGGTTGAGCCCATAATGGCCAACGGTGCCCCCGACGGCGATGCCGAGACCGCCTGCGCCGCCATGGGCACCGCGCTTGCCAACACCTGATTTTTCCAGATTTCTCCATATCTATCCATACCGGGAGGGGCGGCAGCGCCCCTCCTTTTTTGCGTTTATACGGTTTTTTTGCTTGCCAAACTGTTTTGTTTCCGACACTCCGTAGCAGCCTTGCCGCCCTATGCCGTTTATGGCCAATCTGTAGGGAGAGGTCTTGACCCCTCCGCAGCTTCCCCTCATCCGCCCCACTCACCAAAAAGGTACCACTTGACAAACGGCCGGAAAGTTAGTATATTCTAAGTCGAATTAGAAAATACTAACCCGGAGGTTTTGTATATGGCAAACATCATTATTGTTTTACTGCTTCTGGCCGTGGTCTGCTACGGCATTTACAGTTTTGTACATCATCTGCGCCACGGCGGCGGCTGTTGCGGCGAGCATGAGGCCCCGGCCAAAAAAATCAAGGCTGCTGACGCCAACAAAAGCCACTACCCCCACCGCCTGATTATGGGCGTGGACGGCATGACCTGCCAGAACTGCCAGCGCCATGTGGAAAACGCCCTGAACACCCTGCCGGACACACTGGCCGAGGTCAACCTGAGCGCCCAGAATGTCACCATCTGGACCAAGGCCGACGCCGACGAGGATGCTCTGCGCAAGGCCATCCGCGACGCGGGCTATCTGCCCTTGCGCACCACAGAAAAGGTGTAATCTGATTTTTGCCGCCGCCCGGTATGAGCGACGGCTATTTTATGCACAAAGGACGCAACGCTTATGATGATTAACAAACGCCTGATTGGTATGATGGGCGATTCAAAACGCTATATCGCCAAAAATGTAGTGCTGCAGTGGGTAGCATTGCTGGCGAACATTGCCATGATTTTTGCAGTCTCCGCCTTTTTGGCAGGGCTCTGCGCAGGGCAGGGGGATCTGCCCGCCGCACTGCTGGTGCTGCTGGCCGCGCTGATCGTGCGGTTTTTCTGCACGCAGGGCGCGGCCTCGGCCAGCTACAACGCCAGCCGCACCGTCAAAAAGACGCTCCGCGCCGCCATTTATGAAAAACTCCTGCGTCTTGGCGGCAGCTACACGCAGGCCGTGCCGACGGCTGAGGTTCTGCAGCTGGCAGGTGAGGGTGTCGAGCAGCTGGAGACCTACTTCGGCGCCTATCTGCCGCAGTTTTTCTACGCTATGCTGGCCCCGGTCACGTTGTTTATTGCGCTGGCCCCGGTCAGTCTGCGGGCGGCGGTCATCCTGATGATTTGCGTGCCGCTGATTCCTGTTTCCATCGTGGCTGTGCAGAAATTTGCCAAACGCCTGCTGGGCAAGTACTGGGGCCAGTATGCCGCGCTGGGGGACAGCTTCCTTGAAAATCTGCAGGGTCTGACCACGCTGAAAATCTATCAGGCCGATGAGGCGCGCCACGCCGCCATGAACCGCGAGGCCGAGCATTTCCGCAAGGTGACGATGAAGGTGCTGACGATGCAGCTCAACTCGATCATCGTCATGGACGTGATTGCCTACGGCGGTGCGGCGCTGGGCATTGCCGTGGCAGCTAAGGAGTTTGCCGCGGGCCGGGTTGGCCTGCAGGGGGCACTTTGCATTTTGCTGCTGTCGGCGGATTTCTTCCTGCCTATGCGGGCGCTCGGGTCATACTTCCACGTTGCCATGAACGGTATGGCCGCCAGCGACAAGATTTTCAAGCTGCTGGATTTGCCCGAGGCCAGCGCCAGAACCGCCGAAATCGGCACCGACTGCGCCATTGCCTGCCGTGATTTGCACTTTGGCTACACGCCCGAAAAAGAGACGCTGCACGGTCTGAACCTTGATTTTCCGCAGGGCAGCTTCACCGCGCTGGTCGGCGAGAGCGGCTGCGGCAAGTCCACAGTGGCCGCCGTGCTGACCGGACGTGTTGCCGGGTACACCGGCCACGTGACCGTGGGCGGGCAGGAGCTTTCCACCATCCGGGAGGAAAGCTTGCTCAAAAACGTAACCCTCGTCAGTCTTGGCAGTCATCTGTTCAAGGGCACGGTGGCCGAAAACCTACGCATGGCCGCGCCGGACGCCGATGATGGCGCGCTGTGGGGCGCACTGGAGCAGGTGAATCTTGCGGACTTCCTGCGCGGGGAGGACGGCCTGAACACCCCGCTGACCGAGGGCGGCGGCAACCTGTCCGGCGGGCAGCGGCAGCGTCTGGCACTGGCCCGCGCCCTGCTGCATGATAGCGCCGTCTATATCTTTGACGAAGCCACGTCCAATATTGATGTCGAGAGTGAGAATGACATTATGGCGGGCATCCACCGGTTGGCCGGGCGCAAGACGGTCATCCTGATTTCGCACCGTCTGGCCAATGTCACAAAAGCGGACAATATCTACGTGCTGGACCACGGTAATCTGGCCGGGCAGGGCACCCACGAGGCACTGTTGGCGCAGGGCGGTCTGTACGCCGACCTGTGGAACCGCCAACAGGCGCTGGAAAACTACGGAAAGGAGACGCAGTGATGGAAAACAAACGTACACGCGGCAATTTTAATGTCATGTGCCGTCTTGTTGGTCTGGTAAAGCCGCTGGCGCCGGTTATGGTCTGCGCCGTGCTGCTGGGTGTGGCGGGCTTCCTCTGCGCCATCTTCATCCCGGTTCTGGGCGTCTATGCGCTGTTGGACACCCTGCTGCCCGCCGCGCCGGTTGCGCTGGGCACAATCTGTATGCTGCTGCCGGTTCTGGCCGTGGCCCGCGGCGTGCTCCACTACGCGGAGCAGGGCTGCAACCACTTTATCGCCTTCAAGCTGCTGGCACTCATCCGGGACAAGGTCTTTGGCGTGCTGCGCCGTCTGGCCCCCGCCAAGCTGGAGGGCCGCGACAAGGGCGACCTGATTGCTGTATTGACCGCCGACATTGAGCTGCTGGAGGTCTTTTACGCGCACACGATTTCTCCCATCTGCATTGCCGTTATCGTAAGCGTCGTTATGGCGTGCTTTATCGGCGGCTATGCGCCGGTGCTGGGGCTCTACGCAGCCCTCAGCTATGCCGTTATCGGCATCGGCGTGCCGGTGGCCGCCGCCAAAGGGGCGCGCCAATCGGGCGAGAGCTTCCGCGCCGAGTTCGGCGCGCTGAACAGCTTTGTGCTGGACAGCCTGCGCGGCATCCGGGAGAGCCTGCAATATAACGACGGCCCCCACCGGCTGGCGCAGATTAACCAACGCACCGACGCACTCTCCGGGCAGGAGCGCCGCCTAAAGGAAGCGGGCGGCACGGCGCAGGCCATGACCGGGGCCATCATTCTGCTGCTGGACGCGGGTATGCTGGCGCTGGCCGGGCAGCTGTGCAGCACCGGCGTCATCGGCTTTGACGGCGCACTCGTCAGCGTTGTGGCGCTGATGAGCAGCTTCGGCCCGGTCATTGCACTGGCCAACCTCGGCACCGGGCTGCAGAACACCTTCGCCGCCGGCAACCGCGTGCTGGACATTCTGGACGAGAAGCCCGCTGTTGAGGAGGTCACCGCCGGCAAGGACATCACCTTCACCGGGGCGGACGCCCGCCGCGTGACCTTCGGCTACGGCGACAACGAGATTTTGAAGGAGGTCAGTCTGCATATCCCGCAGAACCAGATCGTGGGCATCACCGGCCGCAGCGGCAGCGGCAAATCCACGCTGCTCAAGCTGCTCATGCGGTTCTGGGACACTGATCTGGGCAGGGTAGAGCTCTCCGGCGAGAACATCAAGGGCATCAACACGGCCTCCCTGCGCGCAGCGGAGAGCTTTGTCGAGCAGGACACCGTGTTGTTCCATGACAGCATCGAGGAAAACATCAGAATTGCCCGGCTGGACGCCACCCATGAACAGGTGATCGAGGCCTGTAAAAAGGCGTCCATCCATGACTTTATCATGACGCTGCCGCAGGGCTACGATACACCGGTGGGCGAGCTGGGGGACACTCTTTCGGGCGGCGAACGCCAGCGCATCGGCGTGGCGCGTGCCTTCCTGCACGATGCACCGTTCATTTTGTTGGATGAACCGACCAGCAACCTCGACAGTCTGAATGAAGCTGTCATCCTGCGCAGTCTGGCCGAGGAGCGCACTAGCAAGACGGTGGTGCTGGTGAGCCACCGTGCTTCCACGATGCGCATTGCCGACACCACCTACTCTGTCGAAAACGGAAGGATGAGCTGATGGCCGCAAAAACGATTACTCCCGAACAAAAGCGCGCGCAGGAGAAGCAGACCGTGGGCCTGATGATTGCGCTGTACTGCCACGGCAACCACGGTACGCCCAAGGGGCAGCTTTGCCCAGACTGCGCGGCCCTGCAGGAGTACGCCGATGCGCGGGTGGACCACTGCCCACATATGGCCGAAAAGACCTTCTGCAGCGTCTGCAAGACCCACTGCTACAAGCCGGAAATGCGGCAGCGCATCCGCGAGGTTATGCGCTGGAGCGGCCCGCGGATGCTGTTCCACCACCCGGTGCTGGCGGTGCGGCATCTGGTTGAAACCCGCAAGCAGAAGAAATCCCAGTGATAGAATCCCCGGAGGCGTACACCCCCGGGGTTGTTTTTGTGATAGGGGAGGGGGATGTTTCCGATATGCCACCCTGTAGGGGCCGGGCAACCGCCCGGGGCGTCGGGGACGCCGCCCCCTACGGCTGAACCGGAAACGTCATTTTGAGGGAAACACGGCGGGGAGGGGTCACCCCGCCCTACGGGCAGAACATTAACAGCTGCCCGCTTTTGTTTACAAATTATTCAAAAATGACAAAGTTAGTGAATCATAACTAGGCAGTTTTCACGAAAAGTTATAAATGGCTAACTCGGCTATTGACATTGACGGTTAGTGATGGTAAACTAAAGTCGCAAGCGGTTAGAGCGTTCTAACCGCATACTTCTGCCCTCTGCGTTAGCTTATGCTAATAGCCGACAGGCACTGCAAAAAGGGGAGTGTAAGGAATGCCTTTGACGATGTCCAAAGCGGGCGATACCGTTACCATCCAGAAGATTACCGGCAAGGATGAGGTACGCCAGCATCTGGCGGAGCTGGGCTTTGTTGTCGGCGAGACGATTACCGTTGTCAACGAAATCAGCGGCAACCTCATCATTCAGGTCAAGGAGGCGCGCATTGCGCTGGATAAGACCCTGGCCATGCGCGTTATCGTTGCGTAATTTTTTTGAATCCACAGCCGTTGTGCTGTTCGATTGATTGTACCTAAGAGGAGGAACAACGTATGAAAACTCTGAAAGATGCACAGGTCGGCGAGACCGTCACCGTTGCCAAGCTGCACGGCGAGGGCCCTGTCAAGCGCCGCATCATGGACATGGGCCTGACCAAGGGCACCAGCGTCTACGTCCGCAAGGTGGCCCCCTTGGGCGACCCGATGGAGCTGACCGTTCGCAACTATGAGCTCAGCGTCCGCAAGGCTGACGCCGAGATGATTGAGGTTGAGTGAGTTTTAAGAAAGGGGTATAACCAATGGCAATCAAAATTGCACTGGCAGGCAACCCGAACTGCGGTAAAACTACCCTGTTCAACAGCCTGACCGGCTCTAACCAGTATGTCGGCAACTGGCCCGGCGTCACCGTTGAGAAGAAGGAAGGCAAACTCAAGGGTCATGACGATGTTGTGATTCAGGACCTGCCCGGTATCTACTCTCTGTCCCCCTACACGCTGGAGGAGGTCGTCGCCCGCGGCTACCTCGTTAACGAGAAGCCGGACGCTATCTTGAACATCATCGACGGCACCAACATCGAGCGTAACCTCTACCTGACCACCCAGCTGATTGAGCTGGGCATCCCCGTGGTTATGGCCGTCAACATGATTGACCTTGTCCGCAAGAACGGCGACAAGATCGACCTGAAGAAGCTCTCCGCCGAGCTGGGCTGCGAGGCCGTGGAAATCTCCGCCTTGAAGAATGAGGGCAGCGAGAAGGCCGCTGAGCTGGCCGTGGCCGCCGCCAAGAAGGCCAAGGCAGGCGAGCTGCCCCACGTCTTTACCGGCAGCGTTGAGCACGCCATCGCCCACATCGAGGAGTCCATCCAGGGCAAGGTCGATGACCGCTTCCTGCGCTGGTACGCTGTCAAGCTGTTTGAGCGTGATGACAAGGTGCATGCCGAGCTGAACCTCTCCAAGGAAATCCTCGACCACATCGACGCTCATATCGCCGACTGCGAGAAGGAAATGGACGATGACGCCGAGAGCATCATCACCAACCAGCGCTATGCTTACATCAACGGTGTTGTTGACAAGGCCGTCAAGAAGAAGCCCCGCACCGAGAATCTGACCGTCTCCGATAAGATTGACCAGATTGTCACCAACCGTATTCTGGCCCTGCCGATTTTCGCAGCCATCATGTGGCTGATGTACGCCATCTCGATGGGTACCTCCGTTGCGGACGGCGGCATCGGCATCGGCACCTTTGCCACCGACTGGACGAACGACGTCCTGTTCGGCGAGATCGTCCCGAATGCCCTCGGCGGCTTCCTGGAGAGCATCGGTGTTGCTGGCTGGCTGTACGGCCTGATTATGGACGGCATCGTCGCCGGTGTCGGCGCGGTTCTGGGCTTCGTTCCCCAGATGCTCGTTCTGTTCTTCCTGCTGTCCATTCTGGAGGATGTCGGCTACATGGCTCGTGTCGCCTTCATCATGGACCGTATCTTCCGCCGCTTCGGTCTGTCCGGCAAGAGCTTCATCCCCATTCTGGTCGGTACCGGCTGCGGCGTTCCCGGTGTTATGGCTTCCCGTACCATCGAAAATGAGCGTGACCGCCGTATGACGATCATGACCACCTGCTTCATTCCCTGCGGCGCTA
>OLJA01000413.1_pt1 | contig 30043 bp, 29 predicted proteins | sample 1601401 | NCBI WGS metagenome assembly OLJA01 (sample SAMN01915217, study PRJEB22387) | human gut metagenome | isolation source: stool | host: Homo sapiens | place: USA | reverse complement strand
AATTAGTATTTACATTCCACAATGTATTTAAAATTATATATGGAATGATAGAAAATTACAACAGGATGATTTTTATAAAAACAATACCAACTAAATTATTTTTAAGTTATTGGTATTGACATGAGAATAAATATATGCTATTTTGATAATACAAAGAAAAATAAATTAACAAGGAGGTGAAAAAATGTATCAGATTAAACTGCGTTTTAAATTGGAATTTCCTTTTCTTCCGAAGGAGATGGATCGTTTGTTTACAAGTTTTTTAAAGGCTGCGACGAAGAATATTTCCGAAGATTTGTATCAGCGTTTATATGATAAGAGCAGATCAATCATGAAGGCGTTTACATATTCGTATTATCTTCCCGGTGCTAAGTTTACAGACGATAAGATACTTCTTGATAAGAACGAATTCATGGTATTTTTTACAGATGCTGATGATAAGGAATTTTTATATTTGTTTAATGCGTTTCAGACTATGAAATTTCGGCATTATTCGATGAACAAGAATTCCATGCAATTAATATCTGTGTATATTCAGAATATAAATGATATCACAGATGATGAAATCATCATAAAAATGCAGAGCCCATTACTGGCAAGATACCATGATAATGATACCAATTCAGACAGTTATTATACGTTTGATAAGGATGAGTTTTCAGACGTTGTGAAGGAGAATGTTAAGATCTTTATTCAAAGAATGAATATTCCGGTTGAGACAGATGATTTTTCTATTCAGGCGATCAAAGGAAAAAAGGTTATAATACCAGTGTTTGGAAGAAATACAGATGCTTCGCTTGGTATTTTCAAATTAAAAGGCTCTGTTGCTTTATTAAATGTTCTGCAGAGATCCGGAATTGGAGTACGCAGGTCGACAGGAAATGGAAAGTTTGAAGTATTAGGTTAGAAGAAAGGAGGATTATAAGTTGGGTAGAATCTATATACCAATGGGTGATTTTCTGAAAAATGCGGGAATCGTAGGTATGCATTATATACTGGACGAAATTGCTGCTGCATCGGAAGATTTGGATTATGGCTATACGGAAGATAATCAGCAATTATGGCTTGATACAGATTTCTGTCAGGAAACGGACTGGACGGATTTATACTTTCGTGGGATCACGACATATTACAGGTCACATAGTGTATATCAAACAATATTGGATAAGATTAAGAATTTGTTAGCTGTACTGGATTTGCCGGAATGGGATGGTAAAAAGTGGAAAGATGATATCAAATTCATTAACGATAAACTTTTGTCTAACAGTTATAAATCGGGCATTGCCAGTATAAAGGATGAGGTTGATACCACAGAAGCATATGAGATGCTTAAGGCGGTAAAACTGAAAGAATCTATGGAACCGGAACTGTTGCGGGATCGATTGGTTCAGTTACATGAATTTCTTATTCAGCCCATTTGTGCAGAAACCTTGATCATGAAGAGTGCCATATATAATTACATCAATCGTTTCTGGGATGGAAAATGTTTTCTATTACGTGCAAATGCAGCGAAAAATATGCGAGAGGTTTTTGAAAATGATTTTTCAGAACCATTTCGGACTTATATAGCAATTGATCAAAAGAAGGCAAAGGAGATATGCATTGATTGTAGTGCAATGATTGATTCGAAGACGAAAGTATCACTTGCATTTATGAAGGATCAGGCAGATGATCTGGCAAGAAAACAATCAGCTTTCTGGAATTGTAAAGTAGATGCTTTCTTATGTCCGGTGTGTGCATTTGTATATGCATTATCTCCTCTTGGTTTTTATCTGATGGGAAATCGATTCCTGTTTATTAATACGGATCAGAACATTCAGGAATTATTAGAGGTAAATCGTAAGGATGGCATTATGCAGGATGTGGAAAGAGAAGATGGAGAACGATATACTTCATGGATTTCCAGAACATTGAATCTGTTATTGAAGATGAAGACGGAAGAACTAGGTAATATTCAGATCATAACCAGAGGCAGGGATGAAAGCGAACGTTATACATTTGATATTATCAATAAAAATATCCTTGCAATATTAAATGATGAGAAAGTAAGGGCTGGACTTGATGTATTAAGTAAATACCCATATATAAAAAAGGGGACTGAATACATAAATATACATGAAACAGTTATATTGAATATTCTTCGGTATAGAAATCAATATCCATTATTAAATATCTTGTTAAGGCAGTCTATGGATGTAAAGACATATTTGGTAGATGCTTATTGGGTATATGATATTCAGATTCGTGTAAGTTTATTGAAGAAAGATAATGAAGATAAGAATAAGATAGGAGGTGCAATAGTGAATCGATACAAAGTTAGAGAGTGTGGATATGAATTAAGAAATAAACTGTTAGCAGCGAAAGGCACAAGTGATGATTCAAGAATCAGAGGTACGGTATATCGATTACTGAATGCAGTTGCAGTTGGAGATGTTTCCCATTTTATGGAAATTATAATGCGTATCTATTGTTCTGTAAATCTGACAGTTCCGGATGCATTCATAGAGTGTCTGGATAATCGGGAGAAGTTTAGAGAGTATGGATATGCATTCCTTATGGGATTAGAAGGAAGTCATTATGAAAAAAAGGAGGAAAAGGTTAATGATTAGGAATGGTTTAACACTTACAATGGTATTTCTTGCAGAAAGTGCAAATTATGGAGAGGGCGTAGGTAATATTACTACACTCAAAAAATTATCACGAGGAACATATGAGCAATATTCTTATATATCAAGACAGGCATTGAGATACAATATTATTCAGCAGTTAGGATGGGATACAACACCTGTTGATGGAAAGAGTGGAGTCGTTCAGTTTGCACCAACTGCTAATATAAAAGATTATCCGGAAATTGACTTTTTTGGTTATATGAAGACCAGTGCAAAAGGAGAGGATAAAAAAGGCGGAGCTGATACCAGAAGTGCAGTTGTTCGACTGAGTAATGCGGTATCATTAGAGCCTTATCAGAGCGATTTGGAATTTTTAACCAATATTGGATTGGCAAGACGCCAGGATCTTGATAATGCGATCGCACAGAGTGAGATACAGAAGTCATTCTACTCATATACGATCACTATAGATCTTGATCGTATTGGTGTGGATGGAGATCTTGAGATATCTGCAGAAGAAAAAGCAGATCGAGTAAAAAAATTTCTTGATACGATCCAGTATTTATATCGTGATATAAAGGGAAGAAGAGAGAACCTTAGTCCTGTATTTGCAATCGGTGGTCGATATATAAGAAAAAATCCGTTCTTTGAAAATAGAGTATCTTTGGAAAATGGAGCCATAAACACGAAGATGCTTGGAGAGATTATTGAAAGTGATGAGGATATAAAGAACAATACCAGTGTTGGAGTTGTGACAGGTATTTTCCAGAATGATGCAGAATTAAAAGATACATTGAACACAAAGACAGTTGCAGATGTATTTAAACAGTTGAAAAAGGAAGTTGATGAATATTATGGAGCGAGCAATTAGAATTGATTGTTTTCAAAACCTTGCGAACTACAGAAAACCAAGTAGTTTCATTATAAAAGAATCTTATCCGTTGCCACCATATTCAACTGTTATTGGTATGATTCACGCAATTAGTGGATTTGACAGTTATCACAAGATGCAGGTAAGTATCCAGGGAGAAAACGCAGGTTCTGTATCAGAATTGTATACAAGATATTCATTCAAATTCGATACAAAGTATGAAGAAGGCAGACATCAGCTCTGTATCAAAGGTGAAGACAAAGATTATGGTGTGTTTAAGGGGATTGCACATGTAGAACTGATCTGTGATAATCGGATGGTTTTACATATTATACCTGAGGAGGAAGATTTTGATAAGATTTATCAGGCACTGAAGTGTCCGATTATTTATCCATCATTAGGGCGGTATGAAGATTTGCTGGATATTCAAAATGTAGAAATTGTTGAATTACAGAAAGTTGAATCAGCAACGATTCGAAATAATATCTATATTCCATTTCAATCAGAACTGGATATTGGACGACGTACAAGCACGACTTACATGTTAACAAAGGAATACGAGATAACACCGCAGGGATATCGCAGATGGAAACCGGATGGTGGAAAGATAAAAGCGCATTATATGCCGAAGGATACTTCGGTAGTGAATGCATATATCGATACCTATGGGGATGTTGTTGCGTTCGCATAACAAGATAAGAGAGGGATTGACAATACGATATGGAATATTATGCAAAGTCAAATGACACCAAGAAGGAAGTTAAAAATGTAAATGACATCAGAAACATATTGATTTATCTTTTGGACAGCCAGATGGATAAATTGAATGAAAATGAGTCGAAGATGATCATTTCTTACTTGGATTCTTTGAAACAGCAAACTGTTCAGGAGCAAAAAACTTTAAGAGAACATGAGAAGGATATTGTTAACTGTGCAGGAAAATTCTTTGAGATTTTTGATATGTATTTTACAGAAAAGGAAAAGAATCTGGTTTTAGAGGCATGCCGAGTGCATGACCTTGGAAAAGCTAATTATATTTTCCAGACAATTGTCAATCCTCAACTTACAAGGATGGCTGAAAGGCAGATACCACATGGTTTTCTTAGTGCACTTAGTTTATCAGAGAAACAGGTTAAGCAGGAAATACCAGAATGTACAGGCGATGACTTTTCTGTGTTATTGACAGCAGTCTATTATCATCATGATCGGAAGGATAGTTTTTCTGATAAGGATTTTTATGACTATTACGATAAATGGTATAAAAAATATTTGCAGGAATATTTGGGAAAGGAAGATGTGAAATTTTCTGCCGCAAATCGTAATCAACTGTTGTATTCGAATAATCCTACAATGAAATTGAGAAGTGTAGATGAGCAAACATGGTGTGAATATATGTTGATAAAGGGCTTGTTGAATAAGTTTGACTGGACGGTAAGTGCAGGATATGAAGAAGCAGAATTACACAGTGACATTGCTGAGAAAAAATTATGCAGCACGATTCGCGATTACTTTTCAAATTCATTGCGTGAGTTGCAGGTTTTTATGCAGGAACATAGTGATGATAATGTTGTAGTTATAGCACCTACTGGATCAGGAAAAACAGAGGCAGCTTTATTATGGGCAAATGGCGAGAAAGGTTTTTATACATTACCGTTAAAAGTTTCTTCTAATGCCATATATAGCAGAATAAAGGACAGGTATATGTATAAGGATGTAGCATTGCTTCATTCTGATAGCCTAAGCAGTTATTTTGATGGAACAGATGGGCAATTTACAGATGGGAATACCAGATATGAGCAGGCAAAATTGTTCTCGTATCCGCTTACTGTCTGCACGGTAGATCAATTATTTAAATTTGTTTATAAAGCCCCGGGCACTGAGATTTTTGCAGCGACACTGAAATATTCAAAATTAATTATAGATGAGATTCAGTCATATTCTCCTAAGATAGTAGCAGCATTAATTTACGGCTTGTCAGAACTAAAACAAATGGAAGGAAAATTCGCAATCATAACAGCAACATTTCCGCCGGTTTTAGAATTTTTTATGCGAAAATATCGGTTGATAAAGGATAGAGATTATATTTTTATAGATTTTTCCGCTACAATGGGAACAGACAGACATAAGATCGCATTATTTCATGAAGAATTTGATTTTGACAGAATTGCGGAAGATGGATACAAGAAAAAAGTTCTCGTTATATGCAATACAGTATCAAAGGCACAGAAGGTATATGAAGAATTATCCCAAAGAACAGATGAGGTATTCCTGCTTCATTCCAGATATATTCGAAAACATCGGGATCAGTTGGAAAAGATGATAATGGATTTTTCCAGTAATGATGAGATGACAGGTATATGGGTAACAACACAGATCGTAGAAGCAAGTCTTGATATTGATTTTGATGTTCTTTATACGGAGATGTGTACGGCTGATAGCTTATTGCAAAGAATGGGACGGTGTAATAGAGCAGGGAAAAAGGATATAACCGATGCAAATGTATTAATTTATGTTAATTATTCAGGATGTATGAAGAATGGAAAAGGAATATATGACAGTGATATATATGATAGATCTGTACAATTATTAGAGGCATATAATGGAAAGCTTTTTTCCGAAAAAGATAAAGTTCAGTATATGAATGAAGTTTATGATGTAGACGCATTAAAGAATACGGCATACTTCCAAATGATAAAAAGAAATCTGGCTAAATTTAAATCGTTGCAGCCGTTAGATTATACATCTAAGAAAGATATCGATGAGGATTTTCGTGGAATAAAAAGTATTACAGTAATTCCAGATAGAATATATCAGGAAAATCAGTATCTGATAGAGGCAATAACGAGTGTTTTAGATACACCATATGTTGACAGTAATATACGAAGGATATTGAAAGCAAAACTGGCAGATATAACTCTTAATCTGAATCTGTATTCGGATCGGAGAAAATTAGATGGTGTGGATTTGAATTGTATAAATGACAGATTAGATATTCACAGGACATGCTTATTATATGATTTTGATGAAATGACAGGACGGGGTATGGGCTTATCGTTAACGAAGTATGATGATGAGTGGAATTTTATATAAGGAGGAATTGTGGAAAATCGAGTTACTGGTGTAATGATTTATTATTATTTTGTGTGTAAAAGAAAATTATGGTATTTCATAAATGAAATAAACATGGAATCCGATAATGAAAATGTTATGTTGGGTAAACTACTTGATGAGAACAGTTACCGGCGTGATGATAAACACATTAATATCGATAATGTAATAAATATTGATTTTATAAAAGAGCATCAGGAATTACATGAGATAAAAAAGAGTAAAGCAATAGAAGAGGCAGGAATCTGGCAGGTAAAATATTATCTATATTATTTGAAACAACGTGGAGTTAAGGGCTTAACGGCAAAGATTGATTATCCTATGATCAAAAAAAATATTGTTGTAGAACTGTCAGAGGATGATGAAGTACAGTTGCAGAAGATAATTGCAGATATAGAAAAGTTAAAAATGCAGGAACAACCACCAGCATTTGAAAAACAAAAAATATGTGGGAAGTGCGCATATCATGATTTGTGTTTTATCTAACATGGAGGGATAATGGGACAAAGTTTTTATATTTACAATAGTGGAGATTTAAAAAGAAAAGATAATACACTTCAATTTATATCTTCAGGTGGAGAAAAAAGAGATATTCCGATTGAACGAATTGATGATATTTATGTCATGTCAGAGATGTCATTTAATACAACATTTTTGAGTTACATTTCTCAATATGGAATCCCGATACATTTCTTCAATTATTATAATTTTTATACAGGTAGCTTTTATCCAAAAGAAAAGCTGCTGGCAGGTCAATTATTGGTAAAACAGGTTGAACATTATACAGATTATGGAAAGAGATTGACCATTGCAAAAAAATTTATAGAAGCGGCTGCCGATAATATTTACCGAAATCTCCGGTATTATAACGGACGAGGCAAGGATGTATCTTTCTATATGTCAGAAATTGATTCGTTGAGAAAAGAATTACCAAAAACATCAACGATCCAAGAGCTAATGGGAATAGAGGGAAATATAAGAAGGCATTATTATGCTACATGGAATGTTATCATTGATCAGGAAATAGAGTTTGATAAAAGAGTTATGCATCCGCCTGATAACATGATTAATTCGTTGATTTCTTTTGTTAATTCGTTGATTTATTCAAAGGTTCTTAGTGAGGTATATCATACACAATTGAATCCTACGATAAGTTATCTCCATGAACCTGGTGTTAGAAGATTTTCTCTATGTCTGGATGTGGCAGAAATTTTCAAACCGTTGATAGGAGATCGACTTCTTTTTTCATTATTAAACCGTAATCAGATAACCGAAAAAAGTTTTACGAAGGAGCTGAATTATTTGCACTTGAATAGGGATGCATCCAGATTGATTGCACAGGAGTTGGAGAAAAAATTACAGCAGACAATTATGCATAAAGATTTAGGTCGCCCCGTTACATATCAGTATCTGATGCGTTTAGAGTTATACAAGCTGATCAAGCATCTGATTGGGGAAAAAGAATATGAAGGATTCAGAATATGGTGGTGAAATATGTATGTAGTATTAGTATATGACATAAATAAAGAAAATAATGGACAAAAACGATGGAATCATATTTTTAAGATTTGTAAAAGGTATTTATCCCATATACAAAATTCTGTTTTTGAGGGAGATATCACAAAAGTACAACTTGTGAAGCTGAAACAGGAGCTGGATGAATATATTGATCATGAATTGGATTCCGTTATTATATTTAAAAGCAGGCAGGAAAAATGGTTGAATAAAGAGTTCTGGGGTAAGGAAGATGACAAAGCCAGTTTCTTTATTTGAAATTGTCGACCATAAATATTGTAAAATCTGCCGCCGGTCGACAATGGGAAAAAATATAGAAAAAAGGAATATACTATTTAAAAATAGAATGTGTAGTCCGATTATTGAAGCAAGGTCGACAAAAAGAGGATGTGAAAGCATTGTAAAATATTGCTTTTTTATAGTGCGGTTTTAATAGATACATGGTGGAATGTGAATTTCATATGACACCTTCAAAGGCTTCAGCAATTCCTGGTTTTAATAGATACATGGTGGAATGTGAATGAGTTCTGTTTTCTACCCGTACATGCATAGTAGTAGTTTTAATAGATACATGGTGGAATGTGAATGATGCTACTTTTCGCAAAACTCAGGATGTTTTGCGGTTTTAATAGATACATGGTGGAATGTGAATAAATTCTGAATCCGAACAAGTCACAGAAATTTTGGGTTTTAATAGATACATGGTGGAATGTGAATATTCTTCGCGTGTCATATCCAGACGCACAAGCATTTGGTTTTAATAGATACATGGTGGAATGTGAATATTGAACGGCTAGGTTCTTTCTCGGGATTTTCAGCAGTTTTAATAGATACATGGTGGAATGTGAATTTACACTTGCATTACAAGCGTGCAGTTCAGAACAAGGTTTTAATAGATACATGGTGGAATGTGAATATGATATATATCTTATTTTTTCTCACCTGTAGTAAGTTTTAATAGATACATGGTGGAATGTGAATAATTTTTGATAAAACACTTTTTCGATATCTGCCGAGTTTTAATAGATACATGGTGGAATGTGAATGAAGAATTTACAAATTATCTTAGAGAAGCCGGTTTTAGTTTTAATAGATACATGGTGGAATGTGAATAATATTCTCAACTTGCGATTTCAATGCATAAAGGCAGTTTTAATAGATACATGGTGGAATGTGAATGATGATCCGGGTATTTGCTTAAAAGATGATTCATCGTTTTAATAGATACATGGTGGAATGTGAATCTTCAAGATGCTCATTCAGATACTCTACTGCATCAGTTTTAATAGATACATGGTGGAATGTGAATTTTGAAAATCGGCGGTTTAGAATATGACATTTTAGGTTTTAATAGATACATGGTGGAATGTGAATTCTACAGTTATGAGGGATCAGGTCGGCAAGTATATGTTTTAATAGATACATGGTGGAATGTGAATTCATTTATCTTATGTATATATATTACACCCGAAAGGTTTTAATAGATACATGGTGGAATGTGAATCACATTGAAAAAGACGGTGCCATATTACAGCACCAGTTTTAATAGATACATGGTGGAATGTGAATAAGGATACCGTATCATTTCTACTCAGATAGTTGATGGTTTTAATAGATACATGGTGGAATGTGAATGTGCAATCTGACGGTATGTACCGGTATATGTAAACCGTTTTAATAGATACATGGTGGAATGTGAATTCTGTCCCGGTATCTGCTGTGACGCTTCGTAATTCGTTTTAATAGATACATGGTGGAATGTGAATAAAGGCTTGTACATTAGAAAAGGGACATCAACCAGGTTTTAATAGATACATGGTGGAATGTGAATATTAAAACAGCTAAAAGGCTGCTATGATTGCACTTGTTTTAATAGATACATGGTGGAATGTGAATATTAGTGGACAAAATACATTTTCATCAAATAACAAGTTTTAATAGATACATGGTGGAATGTGAATTGAGTAGAGGATATTACAGAAAGCGCAGTGAAGCGGTTTTAATAGATACATGGTGGAATGTGCATGATAAACGCAAGCAGCCGGGCTATTGGCTGGGCAAAGTTTTAATAGATACATGGTGGAATGTGAATATAATTATGTCCCTATTGTCTTCATTAAGTTCCTTGTTTTAATAGATACATGGTGGAATGTGAATTGGATTGCTCGTAAAACGAAAGGATGGGCTATTGACGGTTTTAATAGATACATGGTGGAATGTGAATAAGCGTGTTGCCTTTCTTGACCTCAATGGTCTGGGTTTTAATAGATACATGGTGGAATGTGAATAATACTGATATTTATCCAGTCGGTTCTTATGCGTGTTTTAATAGATACATGGTGGAATGTGAATTTTGTGACATCCCGGCAGTTGATGGATGTAGAACAGGTTTTAATAGATACATGGTGGAATGTGAATGAGCTTGATCAGAAACATAGAATATTCATGCCTTGGTTTTAATAGATACATGGTGGAATGTGAATGCTTCAGCAATATGATCCTTTTGACTTTGAAAATTGGTTTTAATAGATACATGGTGGAATGTGAATGACGATCAGATCTTGATAAATCAGGGCGTACATACTGTTTTAATAGATACATGGTGGAATGTGAATGTAAATGGAAAAGGTTGTACCCGGGAATTTGAAATAGTTTTAATAGATACATGGTGGAATGTGAATGATGGAGGTAGCAAAGCAGGGGTATGGCTTGGATCGTTTTAATAGATACATGGTGGAATGTGAATGTGTACAGGTATTACAGATAAGAATGGCAATCTAATGTTTTAATAGATACATGGTGGAATGTGAATGTGATAATGGCTGATTTTGTGACTGATTTGGATGAGTTTTAATAGATACATGGTGGAATGTGAATAAAACATTGGATGATATTTATGTTGTGGCATTTTGGGTTTTAATAGATACATGGTGGAATGTGAATCATATACGAAGGCAGATCTTGAGTATACCGGAGAGGTTTTAATAGATACATGGTGGAATGTGAATACGACCGAGACCCGGAGAGCCACTCCGGGGGATGCAGTTTTAATAGATACATGGTGGAATGTGAATACATTCTTAAACTGGAGAGTAAAAGAATAATTACGGTTTTAATAGATACATGGTGGAATGTGAATGCATCATTGCGTTGCTGTTGATACCTGATTTTCTGGTTTTAATAGATACATGGTGGAATGTGAATCTCTTTCATAATATAAGTATACCGCGTTGTAACAAGTTTTAATAGATACATGGTGGAATGTGAATTATATACAGACTATTTGTGAGGATGTTACTTCTTTTGGTTTTAATAGATACATGGTGGAATGTGAATGACGATAGTTCTTCTCTGGCGACATCGATGCTAAAGGTTTTAATAGATACATGGTGGAATGTGAATAAACAGTATCAAATCCGACGACAGAAGACATCGTCGTTTTAATAGATACATGGTGGAATGTGAATGGCACAGGCGTACATGGATACAGGTCTGGTGCATTTGAGTTTTAATAGATACATGGTGGAATGTGAATGTATTATAGCCTAGCTTCTTAACACGCTCACAAAAGTTTTAATAGATACATGGTGGAATGTGAATTGTGATAATCAGATAAGGGTATTGTAGTAGGAGGATAGTTTTAATAGATACATGATGGAATGTGAATATGAAAATAATATACTGTTATTTTCAGAAGGTGAAAGTTTTAATAGATACATGGTGGAATGTGAATTAAAAAAGCATTTGAACCCCTCAAAGCCGGGGCGTGGTTTTAATAGATACATGGTGGAATGTGAATTTAATGGAAACAAAAATGGGAACGTCTTACGATATGGTTTTAATAGATACATGGTGGAATGTGAATGAAGTTCAATTCGACTTTAGCCGTGGTTATTATACAGTTTTAATAGATACATGGTGGAATGTGAATTTTCTCAACGGAAAGGTTTGCCAGCATGGACACGAACCGTTTTAATAGATACATGGTGGAATGTGAATTATGGCAAACGCTGAATTTAAAGAAGCAACCGCAGGGTTTTAATAGATACATGGTGGAATGTGAATGTATCAAAAATGGTGGAACTATTACTGATACACAGGTTTTAATAGATACATGGTGGAATGTGAATTATTCATTCTCTTTTGTTTTTACAAACCCAATCTCGTTTTAATAGATACATGGTGGAATGTGAATTGGGGATGCTGGTTGTTAATTCTTCAAAGATCGCCGTTTTAATAGATACATGGTGGAATGTGAATGCTGGATGCAGACACAAATAAAATTAAAAATCAAGGGTTTTAATAGATACATGGTGGAATGTGAATGTAACAATTAAACCGGGGGAAGTAAGAGCTTTTACGGTTTTAATAGATACATGGTGGAATGTGAATAAGTTTAAAAATATGTATAGGATTAGACAGGATTATGGTTTTAATAGATACATGGTGGAATGTGAATAAATACATTCATATTGAACCTTAATTCAGTTTCTTCGTTTTAATAGATACATGGTGGAATGTGAATCTGTAAAAAAGATTCGGATATTTAGGATAAAGATAGTTTTAATAGATACATGGTGGAATGTGAATTTGCAAGGGCTTTTTCTAATGCTTGTGGGAGCTTTTTAGTTTTAATAGATACATGGTGGAATGTGAATACTACAGAGGATATCATTGTAAAAGAAATTGGTCGTTTTAATAGATACATGGTGGAATGTGAATACTTTTTCTCATAATCAGCTTTGGCTGTCTTATAAGTTTTAATAGATACATGGTGGAATGTGAATGAGATCGTGACAAAACTGGCAAATGTAATAAATGGTTTTAATAGATACATGGTGGAATGTGAATTCCAAAGCTGTATGAATTGTATGAGCTGACTGAAAGGTTTTAATAGATACATGGTGGAATGTGAATCTCTTTGTAACTCATGCCAAATACCTTTTTAGTAGCGTTTTAATAGATACATGGTGGAATGTGAATGATTTATTGAAAACGCAGCAACAAGCGTAAGTTTTGGTTTTAATAGATACATGGTGGAATGTGAATGATATTATCACTTTGCAATAATGCTTTGCGACTAGCGTTTTAATAGATACATGGTGGAATGTGAATGAGCCAGAAGAAAAGGTCGGTGCGGATGCATTTTAGTTTTAATAGATACATGGTGGAATGTGAATGATGCTGTCTGTATCTATCTTGTAGCCCGGTCGCGCGTTTTAATAGATACATGGTGGAATGTGAATTCAGAAAAAATGAAAGAATCTGCCAGAGCAGGAAGCGTTTTAATAGATACATGGTGGAATGTGAATGTTACTTGTAGTAAAAAAAGTCCGTTAATGGAGACAGGTTTTAATAGATACATGGTGGAATGTGAATTTATAACGTAGCTGTAAATACAATAACAAATATCAGTTTTAATAGATACATAGTGTGGAATGATAACAAAGAAAATATAATTAACATAAAAGGGGAAAAAATAAAATGAAACAAGGAGAACAGGAAGCGAAGGAGATTTTACAATTAAAAGGCTATATATTTGACAATCAATATTATGATGATAATTCAAGTAAGAGTATGCCTGATCTAAAATTTCAAGGAGGGAATTATTTAGAAGTAACACATACGCAACATAATAATAAAATAGCAAAATCTCCAACACAATTTGATAGATTATCTATTAGAGAGAAAACGGAGAAATTACAGGAAATAAGTGAAGCGCAAATGCGTTTTATTGCATTGGATTATGAAAGAAATATCGATGGTTCATTTACAGAAGAAGGAAAATGTCAATTCGATAAAGATAAACGACTTCTTGCGAAAAGTTTTAATTACAAAGATGGGCAGCCCTCAGAATTTAAATCGGATATACCAGTGATAGAAGCTGATATAGATAATATTATTGCGGGAATAAAGAAAAAGGAAAAATTACATCCTAAAGGGGATACGGACTTGTTTATATTTGTTTTAGATGATGAATTTGATTGTATGGAACATCTGTTAAAAACAAAAGAAAGAAACGGTGTTACGGATTATTTTCTTAGGGTTATAGAGAAATCACCATTTGAAAAGGTGTTTATATGTGAATGGGATTTTGAGAAGCAGTGCTATATAAAGGAGAATCCCAGACTGATTTGCTATACAACCATAAAAGAACAAGAAGTAAGCTATATAGATATATGCAGTTATAAATTATATGAGAATTTAATAAGACCATATAGATACAAATACAAATGTAACACTGAGATCAAAAAGTAGTAGCACATGTACATACCTCCCCCCACCACAGCCTTACTTACCACATCCCCTATATGCTATTCAGCTCCTGTGGTGGGGAGAGCTTTGTTCTGGTTCCTTTTTGTTACATGCTAGAATGTCTTCTGCAGAAATTCTGCATGCGATTTATAGTAGCGATAGTATTCGGTACCCTTTTCCTGACCATACTTGGTCACGAAGAGGTTGTGAATTTCCCGAAGGTTTGCTTTATGCGGGTATAGTTTTTTATAGAAATCATCAATGAGAGCAATACCGGCATTAGAGTAAACAATCGATAAGAATTTACGGTATTTTGTTTTCTTTTGCCAGTTGACCTTTGGTATCTCGTAGGATGAACTCTTTACTATACCATAGATATAACTTCCTTTTTCCTGACCGTAGATTGATATAAGTATGTTGTGGATGGCGGATAGATTACTTTTTCCGATACAGGAAAGTAATGTATCGACCTGTTCCTTATCATACAGCGGCGTAGATACAGCTTCTGGAATAGCAGCCTGTTTATCAATCTTAACAGGAACAGCAATTTTGACAGGATTCGCAGCGGGAGTGGCTTCTACGATCACGTCCGGCTTTGGATTTTCTGCTTTTATTACTGAATCATCAATACCTTCCGGTACTGCAGCAAAAGCTGGAATTGCAGGAAGCAGTGGCTTTTGTACAGATAGTTCATTTGCCAGTGTGTGGAAAATGGAGGGAGCCTTGCGGCATACATGGTATCCGCGTTCCGTCCAGAAATGTACCACGCTGTCAAAACCTTTATCTTTTGAAACAATGATGAGGTTGTCGTCCGGATTTTTAACTGTATACGAACCAAGGTAGGTTACAAGTTGAAAATCTAAGGCATTATCAGTTCCGTTTTCACAGAGGATGAACTCAGGTTCAAAAGGGGACTGTTTCAATGCGACAACATTTGCATAGGACATGTTAGGAGACTTGTCGGTGTAGAATACAAGGATACAGTCATCGTCATTCAGATAATCAAATAGTTGTATCCAGGAATCACCGACATTCTCACTATCTACAAAAAATATATTTCTCATGATCACCTCGTTTAACCAGAACAAAATAAGTATAGCATATAATTATATCTAACTGAACAAGAAAATGTCGACATAAATGTCGGCAAAAAAACACCTCCACCCCACAGTAGTTTCATATACAATACATTTCAGAAATTCTGTCTTGTATCATATAACCACCATGGAGCAGAGGTGCTTTATATTATGCGGTTATTTAATGGATCGCTTCTGAATTCATAACAGTCTTAGCTGTACCGGCATAAGGGTAAGCCCAGAGGAAACTGCTTATTCCTCCATAAGTAACATCCATATTCAGTTCATAGGACTCTACATTTTTGAGATTCTTAATCTTTACATCTTGTGTAGCCCGAACCTTGAGCCGGAGTGTTTCATTTGCCTTAAGAGTTAGGCTCTGGTTGCTTTTGTATTTCTTCCAGGTGCCATCACCCTTGCGGTAGGAAATGATATCAACACCTGTTTCAATGGTCGAACCATCGTCCAACTCAATCGTCAGTACAGCATTGTCATATAATTTTAATGTGTCATTATAGGCTTTGCTGGTAATCTTATATACTGTTTCGTTATCAGCACATTTTACACTGTTGTCAAATTTGAACGTATATTTACCGCTTCGGTTTGTTGCAGATATCTGTTCGTAGTCCGTAAAAGCACTGTAATATTTCTTCTTGCCGACCTTAAGATAAGTTCTGACCTTGTAGCGATATGTCTTACCCGCTTTTACGGTTTTGTCTTTATAGCTCAGGCTGGTTACACTTTTTTTGGTTGTTGCGATTTTTTTGTAACCTGAGATTCCCATTTCTTTCCGGTAGATTTCATATCCGGTTGGAAGTACGCCGCCTGAACTGTATAATTTCAGCGTGATCGACTTTGGGCTTCTTGGGGCTTCTGCAAACTGGTATTCGTCAAATGAACATGTCAGTCCGGTATAGGCAGATTCCGGAACTCCGGTTTTAATTACACATTTTTTATTCTTATAGCCACGAACCATGTAGCTGTAAGTTTTCTCTGTTTTTAATTTCTTGTCGGTGTAACTTTTCTTCTTGCCGGAGATGGTTGCTACCACCTTATATTTGCCGACATTTCCGTTTTTGTTTTCTGTGGCACGATAGATTTTATACTGAGTAACTCCTTTTTGTGCTTTCCATGTTATTTTTACCGAGGTCATCGATGTAGCGGTTGCCTTTATTTCAAGATAGCCACTGGCTTTTGCTGCCGGCATGCTTGTAAACATGAGCTCCCCGATCATAACAAACATGAGTATGAGACTGATAATCTTTTTGTTCATAACCTTCAACTCCTTTCTTTGTCCGATATATACAGTTTATATTTGATTTATTTTTATGTTCAGCTTGTGACTGGTGGACTATATCTTGTAATATGACATACACGAGGCTTTCGTAATGAGATGCATATTGTCAGTAAATACGGGTGCCTGTTTGAGCCGAAGGCGAGTTGGCACAGGAGTATTTACGAAAAAGACATATGCATCGAATAGAAAATGAAGTGCGTCATTTACAAGATGTAGTCCACCGGTTAAAGGCTGAATATAAAAGATAAACTTTATGCCTGTATATACGGTCTCCATAACCCTAAATTCCGACACATCATTCGCTTGATGTGCTTATATAAATTATACCATATACATATGCTGTTTCGGTACTGAAAGATTATCGTCAAAATGACGAAAAACCTAAGGGATTATACGTGTTGCAGAAACATTAAACATGCCGCATATTCCGGCAAGATTCTATGATGAAGCTTGCTGATGAATTGCGGCATGTTGATATAAAAATAGAATTGTTAAAGATATAAAAATTCATTCAGAGAGAGTTGCTGTTTGGTAAAACGACTTACCCTTCAATCCCTTTCATAGTGAGCTGGATTCGTTTCTTTGCAAGATCCACGCCCATAACCTTAACTGTTACGATATCACCGACACTTACAACATCCAATGGGTGCTTGATGAATTTATCCGACATCTGAGAGATATGAACCAGACCGTCCTGATGAACACCGATATCTACAAATGCACCGAAGTCGATTACATTACGGACTGTGCCCTTTAAGATCATGCCTTCCTTTAAGTCCTTCATTTCAAGGATGTCCCCACGCAGGATCGGCTGTGGCATTTCACTTCGAGGATCTCTTGCAGGTTTTTCCAGCTCTTTTACAAGGTCGGTAACTGTTACGGTTCCGACGCCCAGTTCTTTTGCGAGTGCTTTGATATCGCCTGCGGCTTTTGTGATACCCTTTAACTGACCGGATGCAAGATCATCCATGGAATATCCGAGATGCCGGATCAGTGTTTCGGCAATCTCGTAGCTTTCCGGATGGACAGAGGTAGCATCAAGCGGATTTGTACCACCTGAGATCCTCATAAATCCGGCACACTGTTCAAAGGCTTTCGGACCAAGCTTTGCAACCTTTAACAGTTCTTTTCTATTTGTAAAGCGACCGTTTGCTTCACGGTATTCTATGATATTCTTTGCCAGTGTTTTTGTAATACCCGAGATATGCTCCATCAGAGGAGCAGAAGCTGTGTTTAAATCAACGCCGACCTGGTTTACAGAATCTTCGACAACAGCGTCTAACGCTTCTGTCAGCTTCTTCTGGTTCATATCGTGCTGGTACTGACCGACACCGATCGCTTTCGGATCGATCTTGACCAGCTCGGCAAGCGGATCCTGAAGTCTTCTTGCGATTGAAGCGGCGCTACGCTGACCGACATCAAAGCTTGGAAATTCTTCTGTTGCAAGCTTGCTTGCCGAGTAGACGGATGCTCCGGCTTCATTTACGATTACATACTGAACCTTTGTATCCAGCTCATGGATAAGATCGGCAATGATCGCCTCGGACTCACGGGAAGCGGTTCCGTTCCCGACAGAGATCAGTGAGATGTTATATTTTTTGATCAGATCCTTTAAGATCTTCTTTGATTCTTCCACCTTATTCTGAGGAGCAGTCGGGTAGATGACTTTCGTAGTGAGTACCTTTCCCGTTGCATCAACGACTGCCAGCTTACATCCGGTACGGAATGCAGGATCCCAGCCAAGTACGACATGGCCGTTGATCGGTGGCTGCATTAAGAGCTGTTTTAAATTACTGCCGAATACTTTGATCGCACCATCTTCGGCAGCTTCGGTCAGACTGCTTCGGATATCACGTTCAATGGATGGAGCGATCAGACGTTCGTAGCTGTCGGCAATCGCGTCTTTTAAGATGTCATTTGTATTCGGATTATCCCGTACGACCACTTCACGGATCAGATAACCGATGATCTCGTCGGCCGGTGCGTCGATCTTAACGGAGAGAAATTTTTCCTTTTCACCACGATTAATGGCGAGTGTACGATATCCGGTCATCTTGCGGACGGGAGTGTTGAAATCATAATACATTTCATATACGGATTCTGCTTCCGGATCTTTTGCGGTAGTTATAAGAACTCCCTTATCCATTGTTCGGTTTCGTATCTCGGTTCGATATTCTGCATTATCCGAAATGGATTCTGCGATAATGTCCATAGCTCCTGCAATTGCTTCTTCCGGGGAGTGAACTTCTTTTTCTTCTGATACATAGGCGAGGGCTTCTTCCGTGATCGGCTTATTTGTCATTTGCAGGGAGATGATATTTGCAAGCCCTGTAAGTCCTTTGCTCTGAGCGATCGTGGCACGAGTCTTTCTCTTTGGCTTATATGGGCGGTACAGATCCTCGACAGCTACCAGAGTTTCGGCAGCCAGAATGGACTGCTTCAGTTCGTCGGTCAGCATGCCTTGTTCTTCAATCGTAGCAATGACCTTTTCTTTTCGTTCTTCCAGTCCTCTGAGGTAAGTAAGACGTTCATCCAGAGTACGAAGCTGCTCATCGTTTAAAGAACCGGTAGCTTCTTTTCTGTATCGTGCAATAAAAGGGATAGTGTTTCCCTCATCTATCAGTTTAACGGCAGCGGCTACCTGCTCCTGCCGGCACATAAGTTCCTGACTGATCTTCAAAATAATATCCATAATCGTGAAACCTCTTTCTTAATTTGTATCATTCACCGTAACAGGAAATGCCATGTATATAATGTGTGTTCTGATGCGGATCTGGTGATACGAGAACAACCGAATATAGTGCAATGACATATATTGTGCGTTCGAGTCCGCTTGCTGCAACCCGCACGGACAGGTTGGAACATTATATAGTTGCATATTACGGTAAAGCAGAATCTAGTATATGCGAAATTTCGGCAGGATTCAAGCATGGAGACAGACAAATTATGGAAAAGTACAAAACAGAAAAACGCAGCAGATGTAAAAATGAAGTATCTATAAAATGACAGATTCGCTGGAAAGATATGTGCGGCTGTGTTATACTGAAACAGACACAAGGTGCGGGTGTACATGTCCGGTTATATCTAAAAAATGCCCCGAGGGTATGGAATGGAGCAGAACATGCAGGGTTTTACAAATACAGCAGACAGAGATGAAACAGTTTCTTATATAGAAGATGGCAGTTGTCAGGCAGATCGTGTTGAGACTGCGATGGCATTTGCGAAGCGATGTCATCAGGGACAGACGCGCCTTGGCAGAGATGGCAAAGTGCCGTATTATGATGAACATATTCTTGGCGTTTATCATATATTAAGAGACGAATGTCATGTAGAGGATGAAACTGTACTTGTAGCTGCATTACTGCATGATACGGTAGAAGATACGGACTGTACATTTGAAGATATTGAACAGATCTTTGGTACGGATATCAGGGATCATGTATATTTATTAAGTAAACTCGAAGGAGAGACCTTCTCCGACTATTCAAAACGTCTATTTGACCACGCTCCGGCACAGGTGGTCATGATCAAGCTTGCAGACAGACTACATAATCTAAGAACTATCCTTTTTGTATCCAATCGCAAATGGATCCAGAGAAAAGTAAATCAGACTTATACCGATATCCTTGACCGGTTAGAGCAGGTAAAAGACAATCTCGGAGAGGACTATGCTTCCGAGATATCTATATTAAAAGATAAAATTATCGAACAGCTTGCTGTTGTTCAGGCAGAACTGGATAAGAAGCGGGAGACAATTCAATAATACCGATTTCTCCGTCCGTCGGACTTTCGAAATCGTACAGATATTTGCACTCCGGGCTATTCGCCCTTTTTGCTCATATCTGTTTATCGGCCAAATAAATAAGCAACGTTGTCTTTATACAGACACGTTGCTTATTTGCTTGGCAGATTTATTGTCATATGTTTTCAATCTGCCAGTCGATCGGTTCAACACCGTGCTCGATCAGGAAGTTGTTCGTTTTGCTGAAGGGCTTGCTTCCCCAGAATCCACGATAGACCGATAACGGACTTGGATGCGGAGCCTTTAAGATCAGATGGTTCGGATTGTTTAACATCGAAGCTTTTCTTTGCGCATACGAGCCCCATAAGATGAATACGATCGGGCGATCCTGACGGTTTAAGATCTCCATGCAGGCGTCTGTAAATTGTTCCCAGCCATGTCCTTGATGAGAATTCGCCTGATGTGCCCGTACGGTCAGAACAGCATTTAACATAAGGACACCCTGCTCCGCCCATTTAACGAGATAACCATTATTTGGAATATAGCAGCCAAGGTCATCGTGAAGCTCCTGATAAATATTGGCAAGAGAAGGCGGGATATCGACTCCCGGCTTTACACTGAAGCTCAGGCCATGCGCCTGACCTACATTATGGTAGGGATCCTGACCGATAATGACACATTTGACCTTTGACAATGGTGTCAGATGAAATGCATTGAATATATCATCGGCAGGTGGAAAGATTTCTCTTGTGGCATATTCATGTCCGACAAAATTAAACAGTTCTTTATAATATTCTTTTTTATATTCGGGCTTCAGTTCCGGAGCCCAGTCATTTGAAATAGCTGGCATAATTCAGACTCCTTATCTATAGTGTAAAGGATACGTTTTTCATTTCGGGACGACATGCTGCATTCTGAAAATGAAAAGAGCATCCTATGTGTTCGTTTAAAAACAGTGTAACATAAACAATATTTAATGTAAATTTTAAGGCGTAATTTTACTCTGAAACATTGTCAGGTGAGAGACTTTGTGGTATCATCTTTTCAAATGAAATTTTTGCAGAAGGGGTGCTGAAAATGGAGAAAGCATATAAGACAATGAAAACTTCAGGCGCAATAAATATTGCATTAGGCGTAGTCGTTCTGGTGCTTGGACTTGCATCCGGTATATTGATGATCGCATCGGGCGGTTGTCTCTTGAAGAACAAACGTCATATTGTATGGTAGGAATGACAATCCTTTGCACGCGGGTACAGGAAGAACAGTTACCGCGTGCATATTTTTTCTGCAAAAATGGGGTTGACAGACAGCGAGACACTGTGTTAAAGTCGATACAGATAATACGATGAAGAGGAATAGTAGAATCTATGAAGCATTCAGAGAGTTGTCGGTTGGTGTGAGACAGCAGTGGAACAGATTTGAACTCGCCTCAGAGTAGCCCGCTGAAAGGAAGTAGGATGGGATGGAGCCTGCCCATTATAGCAGGAGGATATAAGAGATTCATATCTGTATCTGTAACGAGAGCATACAACATGTATGAAATAGAGTGGTACCGCGTATAACTTACGTCTCTATAGGTGATGAGATGTAGGTTTTTTTATTGCCATATTTTATGTAATATATGAATAGAAGAACAAAAGCCGTTACAGGAGCTTATACAGAAAACAGAAACAGGAGGTTAAACATGAAGAATTTTGAGCATTACAAAAGAGGCTATTATATGCCACCGGAAAAGTCTGTAAAATGGGTAGAAAAAGAGTATATTGATAAGGCACCGATCTGGTGTAGTGTAGATTTAAGAGACGGTAATCAGGCACTGATCGTTCCAATGAATCTGGATGAGAAACTGGAGTTCTTCAAAGAACTTGTACGAATCGGTTTCAAAGAGATCGAGATTGGTTTCCCTGCAGCATCGGAAACAGAATATGAGTTCTGCCGTACCCTGATTGAGAAGAATATGATACCGGATGATGTAACCATTCAGGTGCTGACACAGGCAAGACCGCATATCATTAAGAAAACATTTGAAGCAATTGACGGCGCAAAGCATGCGATCGTTCACCTGTATAATTCGACATCCTATGCACAGAGAACACAGGTATTTAAGAAATCAAAAGAAGAGATCTTACAGCTTGCGGTTGATGGGGCAAAATTGTTGAACCAGATGGCAGAAGAGCACGGAGTAAATTATCCGTTTGAGTATTCACCGGAGAGCTTTACCGGAACAGAGATTGACTATGCATTGGACGTATGTAATGCAGTTATTAAAGAATGGAAGCCTACTCCGGATCGTAAGGTTATTATTAACCTTCCTGCAACTGTAGAAATGTCACTTCCGCATGTGTATGCAAGCCAGATTGAGTACATGAGTGAACATTTGATTGACAGAGAAAATGTTATCCTGTCCTTACATCCGCATAATGACCGTGGATGTGGCGTAGCAGATGCAGAGCTTGGTATTCTTGCAGGTGCAGACAGAATCGAAGGAACTTTATTTGGAAATGGTGAGAGAACCGGTAATGTAGATATCATCACACTTGCGATGAATATGTTCACACATGGAGTAGATCCTGAACTTGATCTGTCTGATATTCCAAAGCTGACAGAATTATATGAACGCGTAACAAATATGCATGTATATGAGCGTTCTCCGTATACGGGAAAATTAGTCTTTGCAGCATTTTCAGGTTCTCATCAGGATGCGATAGCAAAGGGTATGAAGTACAGAAAGGATCAGGGAGATGGTATGTGGACAGTACCATATCTTCCGCTGAATCCGGAGGATATCGGAAGAAAATATGATGGAGATGTTATCCGTATCAACAGCCAGTCAGGAAAGGGAGGTATCGGTTATATTCTCCAGTCCAAGTACGGTTTTGACCTTCCGCCAAAATTCCGTGAGGATCTTGGTTATACAGTTAAAGATGTATCTGATAAGGCACATAAGGAATTATCCGCTACCGAAGTTTTGGATATTTTCCAGAGTACATATGTCAATATAGAAAATCCTGTTCGGATGTTGGAGTGTCATTTCGTTCAGGGAGATGGAATCTCAACTGAGATCACGATCATGAAATATGGCGAAAAGAAAGTATATCATGGTAAAGGAAATGGTCGTCTGGATGCTGTCAGTAATGCAATTAAGAAGCATTTTGACATTGACTTCAAGATCATCTGCTATGAGGAGCATGCATTACAGGTAGGCTCTAACTCACAGGCAGTCGCTTATGTAGGTCTGGAAGGAAAAGACGGAACAGTTACCTGGGGTGCAGGCATTAAGGATGATATTATTGATGCATCTGTATATGCTTTAATCTCAGCAATCAACAGAACAGGCGTGTTATAATAAATAAAAAGCCATTCAGCCGGTATAATAATTGTATCGGTTGGATGGCTTTTTAGTGCTTTTGAAAAAATTATGAAGTTTGGCTCAGCTTTTTATAGCAGTAGCCGATGATATCTTTTCGGGTTACGATACCGATGAATTTGTTGTGGTCGTCTACTACAGGAACGAAGTTCTGTGCCATCGCACGGGCGATCAGATCTTCCATATTTGAGTTGATTGATACGGAAGCATATTCGAATTTTTTCGGAATGTCGGACAAACGGATATCTTCGGATTCGGACAGATGGTTCAATCCGTTTTTCTTGCAGAACCAGAGGATATCACCCTCGGTGATTGTTCCGACATATTCGCCGTTACCCGACAGAATCGGGATTGCTGAATATCGATGGATCTCCATCTTTTCAAGAATCTGTCTTAAAGTAAATGTGCTTTCTATAAATGCAACCTCGCTCTTAGGAGTCAGAAAAAATAAAATATTCATAGGTCAGGGAAAATCCTCCTTTATGTAAAATATAACTTTGTATTATTGGTGATCAGCAGTAACGGTTTATTATTCGTGCCTGTATCTATTATAGAAGATGTCGACAGGGTTTGCAATTTACATTCTCTTAATTTTGTTTGAAAAAAGTGTGACAGATTTCAGAAAGAACATAGAAAAAACTTCGGGTTGTTTAATAAGGTGTTATTTGTTAAAATAAATATAAGTGTAGGCTTGTGCGTGCACATTTACAGACAGGAGGAAAGCTATGGCTGCGGATAACGTATATGATGAAGACCAGGAATACCTGATCGAAGCGCGTGATACAATCTCCGAATTAGAAGATTTAAAAGATAAGCTGGAGGAGATCAAACTGCTCCAGAAGAAGAATAAACGGGCTATCGTCCGGGAAGAACGGGCAACCGGTGATGAGATCAGTGCCACATTAAAAAAAAGAAAAGAACAGATCGCTGCAAGCTATGACAGACAGATCGATGTAAATAATTCTAAGATCCGTCAGGTGCAGACGAAGAAGGATAAAAAGAAAAGCCAGAGAATGGAAGATCGGATCAATAAGGAGACGGCAGATATCCGGGAGGAGAATCGTCAGCTGAATGCGGCTATCAAGACTTTATTCAAAAAGAATCATGTTCCGGCCTTTTGTAATACGAAGATGTATTATTGCCTGTTTTCCCCCAAAGGCATGAGTGAATTTCTTGAGCTGCTTGTAATCCTTTTGGTTGCATGCGGAGGAATTCCAGCAACAGTGATTGCGATTTTAATGAATACAAAGTTCAAGACAGGAAACCATACTGCAATGTGCGTGCTGATTGCAGCACTGATCATAATTACTGAGTTTATTATTTATTTCATTGTATTTAACCTGACAAAGGTGAAACATAGAGATTTGATCCGGGAGGGAAGAAGAACCCGCGATAAGATCATAGCCAATGAGAAGGCTGTAAAAGCGATCAAGAATTCAATTGCAAAGGATAAGGATGAGAGCATTTACAGACTGGGTAAATATGATAAAAAGATTCAGGAGTTAGAAGATGCGGGTGGAGTGATCAGTGATGAAAAACTGGATGCGCTTCGTACCTTCGAGAAAGAAACCAAACAGTTGATTACGGATGAGATCACCGGACGCAGAAAAGAGAAAATGGATCGATTGAAATCCGAACGTGATACACTGGAAAATGATTTCGGTGATACGCAGAAGAAGATATCCGAATATGAGCTTATGATCACGAACAAATATGAAACATATCTCGGAAAGGACTTTTGTACAGAAGAAAAATTATCTGATCTGATCTCAATCATGGAAGAAGGATCAGCAAGTACAGTAGCTGAGGCTATCAAAGTTTATAAAGGAGATGACAGATGATGATCGGCATAGACGAGTGCTCTTCCAATGTATTCGGCCATCTGTTTAACTGTATATAATCGGGTATTCTGGAGTAGATTTGCTCCGGCATTCCCGGAGAGATTAACGATTCCGGTAATAGACATATCGCCTATTGCCGGAAGTTTTTTGTTTACACCTTTTCCCGGAAACAGGTGGGAGTTCGTGATCGTAACCATTCCCATATCTTTGGACATGCCAAGAGATGCATCTACGGCGATTACAAAAGGATCGTCAAAATCTTCGTAGATATGGTCGATCGTATCACGGATATTAAGTGCGTGAACCGGATATTCCAGTGTTCCCGCAACCTGATAGGCGGTATCGTGCGCAAGGATGTAGTCGCCGACCAGAGGACCGAGTGCATCTCCGGTAGCGCGGTCTGTTCCGATGCAGATTACGATTATATCTTTGCCATAACCTTCCATATCATGGATTAATTCTACAATCCGGTTACCTAGCTCGTGACAGGTATGGCTTCGGGCCGGATTGAAGTATTCGGTTTTCCGTTTTTTTGCTTTCTTACTGATATTCATAAACACCTTCCCAAAAGTATATCTTACTATAAAGTATTACCCGGATTGATAAAGTTTACACAAAACCGAAAAATAAAATGTCGAAATACTCAAAAAGAAAAAATATAGATTGCCATATATGTTGACAAAATTTGATAAGTACAGACTTTCCCAAATGCTATTATCAGAACAAATCTAAAAAGAGTGCTTTCGGAATAAGCCGGAGCCAATAATAATTATGGGGGAGTGTAATCATGATAGAGATCGTGTATGACAAGACTACAGCGGAGAAAAACGGAAAAAATGAAATACATTACAAAATGCCGAAAAATATCAGGCAGATAGGAAATGCTCCGGATAAGAAGAAAATATACATAGAAGATTATGTAATGACATTCCTGCGTAAGATCGCAGAGCCGGGTAATACGACCTCCCGGGGAGCTATCCTGCTTGGAGAGTACTTTAAAGATGGTGATACGGAGACGTTATTTATCAGTGGAGCGGTAGAGGCACAGAATCTGGAATTTGATGTGGATCAGATCAAATTTGATGATCATATTTGGAGCGGGCTTTATGCGGAGATCAACAAATATTTTGAAAATCTGTCAGTTGTCGGATGGTTTCTTTCGCGCATGGGATTTTCCACAGATATCAATGAAAAAATCACAAGACTGCATCTGGAGAATTTCAGGGGAAGGGATAAGGTGTTGTTTGTCATGGATTCCTTAGAATGTGATGATGCTTTTTATGTGTGTGAGAAAAATCACTTGATGCGGCAACGGGGATATTATATATATTATGTTCGAAATGAAGCTATGCAGAATTATATTATCAGCCGCAAAAACATGACGACGGAGGACAAGGATCAGGCGACACTGCGAAAAGATGCAGAGCTTGTAAAGAATTTTCAGACAATGCGAGGCGAATCCCAAAAGAAAGAAAAAAATCAGAAAAGTAAGTCTTATGTAAAATATGCAGTTGCATCTTTTGCGGCTGTATTTGCATTATCGATGGGAGTTGTTGTATCGGGGAACTATGATAAGATGAAAGATATAGAGTCAACGATACGAAAGATGGAATTGCAAAATGATGATTCAGATGTACAGGTATTTTCAAACAGCAATACGGAACAGACGGTCTATACAAAAGATGTCGGACAGGAGAATGCCGAAGATGGAAGAGAAGCTGCTTCGACAGTATCTTCTGAAATCGAGACAAAAGATGAAAATACGGAAAAAGACAGTAGCGGAACGAAGAATGAGGAAATGGGGCAGAATACCGTAGAAACCACGAGCGCAGGAACAGAAGAGGTATCTACACAGGAAACAATGTCCAATGAAGCCGTTGAGTATTATACAATTGAAGAAGGAGATACGCTCATGAGTATATCATTAAAAATGTACAAGTCTCCCAATTATGTAGATGCATTGATGAATGCCAACGGAATAAAAGAAGGAGATACTATCTATCCGGGAGAAAAAATAGCTATTCCATCTGTAAACTAAAGATGTTATACTATCCACGAAAGAAAATTCCATAAAGTGACAGAGGTAACATATGGCAAAGGAAATAGAAGAAAAAAAGAACCACAGAAAGTTTTTCGCACATGTAAAGACAAAACGGACGGCGAAGAGAGAACAGATAGATGACGAGAACAGCAATGTAATAGAGGTAACACCGGGAATTTCCGCAAGGGTAAAAGTCCTTATTGTGATATTGGTGATCTTAATTGCAGCGGTTGTGATTGTATCTGTGAGAAGATATATTAACACAAGAGAATATCAGGGATATAATGTAGTGTCGTCTGTAGAAACGAATGGAGATAATATTGCAGATTACATCATGTTCAGTGATAATGTATTAAAAGTGACCAAAGATGGTGTGGCATATATTGATGCCACCGGAAATACCGTCTGGGACTGCAGCTATGCAATGAAGATGCCTCAAGCTGTTGTAAATGGAGATTATGCGGCTGTGGCCGATATGAACGGACGAGATGTATATGTATTTAATAAATCAGGAAAGGTCAGTAATCAGACACTGAATTATGATATTACAAATATTGATATTGCCTCACAGGGAGTATATGTTGTGATCCTGTCAGGCGAAAATGAGAATTATATCACTGCATATGATAAAGACAGTAAAGAGATCTACGAGATGAAGACATCTATAGAAAATAGTGGTTATCCGCTTGATATTGCCGTATCGGACGATGGGCAGAAGTTATTTACCAGTTATGTAAAGGTGGATGGAACAACAGTACCGGATTATCTTGCGGCATATAATTTTGGCTCGGTAGGACAAAACGAGAATGCTGATCGATTAATGGGTGGTTTTACTTTTGATGATACGATCTTTCCATATGTAGATTTTATAGATAATGACACGATTGCCTGCTTTGGAGATGATAGAATCGTGATCTATTCCATGAATGAAAAACCGAGTGAGAAAGCAGAGATAAGTCTGGATGGCAGAGAGATGTTAGGTGTATTTGCAAATTCCCACTATGTAGGCTATATATCTGCGAATGCAGATACCACCGCGGGAAGATACCATATCTATATATATGATACAAACGGTAAATTGACCGCAGAGGCAGACTATAACAATACATTTTCAAAAATATATGCAACGGAAGATGAATTGATTATTGCGGGAGAATTCGACTGCAGCATTTACTATCTGAATGGTGCAAAGAAATTTTCTACGACATTCCGAAAGAATCTGATCGATATTGTTCCGTCGGGCAATAAATTAGAATATATCGCAATATTTGAAAATGAAACAACGATTATAAAACTTACCATGAAGAATGAGAAGGAAAACAAATGAATTTATTAGTCCTGGGAATAGCGGCATTTATGTTGCTGTTTATGTTACGTGGATACAGGATTGGATTATTTAAGAGTGCTGCCGGTGCAATTGGAATTGTGCTGGCAGTATTCTTAACTGCACTTTTGTATCCGGGTGTTAACAAATTGTTGTGTGAACAGACAGCATTAGATGAAACCATTAAAAATAACATAATAAAAAAATTTGAGCTTCCGCAGGAGACGGAAGAAATCACCAGGAATCAGGAAATTGAACTGATCGATAAACTTGATCTTCCGACAGGAGTCAGAGACTGGCTGATAGAGAATTGTAACGGGGAGCAGTATTTAGAAACAGGTGTAAACAATGTCTGCGGTTATATTGCCGAAACCTTGACTGCCATGGTTATGCGTGGCATTTCGTATGTACTTACATTTTTTATTTTATCTTTGTGTATTCATATTTTAATTACAGTTCTGGATGTGGCAAGTTATATTCCAATCGTAAAAGGAATTAATAAAGCGGGTGGAATTTTATTTGGTGCAGGACAGGCATTGCTGTTTGTCTGGATATTTATGGGGATTGTAACACTTCTTTCAACATTTAACTGGGCGTTGCAAGTGATGAAAATGATCGATGAAAGTTCACTTTTGACATGGATATACAAAAAAGACATTTTTTTGAAAATAATAGTTGACATCTTGGAAAAGATTTAGTATAGTATCACTTGCTGGTCGCGAGAACAGCTTGAACAACAAAAAAGATTGAAAATAATCGAAAAAAGTTGTTGACAAACATTAACGATATGTGTTAATATATCGGAGTTGCTGTTCGAGACGGCAACAAACAACGACAAATGATTTCATGATGATTCTCATCTGGAAAGCATGCAGAACATCAAAAAAGAAATTGAAAAAGTTGTTGACAAAGAACACTGAATGTGATAACATATAGAAGTTATCGCTGATGAGTTCGACAACAAAGAACCTTGAAAAATTAACAACATGACAACCCT
>OLJA01000403.1_pt1 | contig 30530 bp, 31 predicted proteins | sample 1601401 | NCBI WGS metagenome assembly OLJA01 (sample SAMN01915217, study PRJEB22387) | human gut metagenome | isolation source: stool | host: Homo sapiens | place: USA | reverse complement strand
TTGAGAGCTTCCGCAAGATCCACGGTCACGGCATCGCTACGACCATGTGCATCGGCAACTTGCGCAACGCGCTGCAAAACGTGGACGATTACATCATCACCCACAGGCGCGGCTTTTTGGAAAACGGCCTGCTGTACTTTGGCGTGATCTTTACCTTTGTGTTTGGCGCCGTGTTGGGCAACTGGTGTATTGAGCGCATGGGCCTGCACGCCATCGTCGTGGCGAGCTTGCTGCTGTTTGTCGCGTTTGCCATCATGTTCATCGACCGCGAGCGCGATTTGCGCTTACGCTGGAAGGTTGCGGCCGAGGCTTGGAAAGAGGGCTGCCGAAAGTAACCGAATGCGGCAAAGGGGCTGTCCCTTTGCCGCAATATTTTTCATCATCTGTTGAAACGCTTTAACACTTTTGATGTTCTCACGCGTTTTTTGTTTCAAAAGCGTTAGGATGGGACTCATAGCGTGGGGCGTAATGGATGCCCCGCACACGATGGGAGGCTATCAATGGCTAATCGTTTCGTTCTCAATACCATCTCTTATCATGGTTCCGGCGCCATCAAGGAGATCCCCGGCGAGCTCCAGCGTCGCGGCTACAAGAAGATCTTCGTCTGCTCCGACCCCGATTTGGTTAAGTTTGGCGTTACCGCTAAGGTGACCGACGAGCTCGACGCCGCCGGCATCGCTTGGAGCCTCTACTCCGAGATTAAGCCCAACCCCACTATCCAGAACGTCAAGGACGGCGTCGAGGCCTTCAAGGCCGCCGAGGCTGACGCTATCGTGACCATCGGTGGTGGCTCCTCCATGGACACCGCCAAGGCCATCGGCATCATCATCAACAACCCCGAGTTTGCAGACGTCCGCAGCCTGGAGGGTGTGGCCCCCACCAAGAAGCACGCTGTCTTTACCATCGCAGTGCCCACCACCGCCGGCACCGCTGCTGAGGTTACCATCAACTACGTCATCACCGATGTCGAGAAGAAGCGCAAGTTCGTCTGCGTTGACACCAATGACATCCCCGAGATTGCCGTTGTTGACCCCGATATGATGTCCAGTATGCCCAAGGGTTTGACTGCCGCTACCGGTATGGACGCCCTGACCCACGCCATTGAGGGCTACATCACCAAGGGCCACTGCACCATCTCCGATATGTTCCATCTGGAGGCCATCAAGCTGATTTCCGAGAACCTGCGCGGCGCCGTGCAGAACACCCCGGAGGGCCGCGAGGGTATGGCTCTGGGCCAGTACATCGCTGGTATGGGCTTCTCCAACGTGGGCTTAGGCATTGTCCACAGCATGGCACACGGCCTGTCCGCCCTGTATGACACCCCCCATGGCGTTGCCTGCGCCATCATCCTGCCCACCGGTCTGGAGTACAACAAGACCGTTGCAGGCGAGCGTTACCGCGCAGTCGGCAAGGCTATGGGCGTTACCGGCATTGACGAGATGAACGATGCCGAGGCCGCCGATGCAACGATTGCCGCCGTCAAGAAGCTCTCTGCCGATGTTGGCATCCCCGCCGACCTGAAGGGCATCCTGAAGGAGGAGGACGTCCAGTTCCTGGCCGAGTCCGCCTTTGCAGACGCCTGCTGCCCCGGCAACCCCCGCGACACCAACGTGGAGGAAATCAAGGAGCTGTACCGCAGCCTGCTGTAATTGATAATCGCATAAAGTAAGAGGGAAGCTGCCCGCAAGAGCAGCCTCCCTCTTTTTGTTTGTGCAGGACTGCATAAAAACAGCCCCGGAGGCACAGCCTCCGGGGCATATCGAGGTGACAGGACTTGAACCTGCGGCCTCGTGGTCCCAAACTTATCGGGAATACTTTTTCCGCTCGTTTATAGCGGTTTTTAGCTATTTCCTATTTGTTTTACTTACTCTTTGACGCTCTTATCTTCACTGTTTCCGGGTGTTCCAGCGCCGTATGTGGTAATCTATGTGGTCAAAAACGCTTCCCGCCTGGTTTTCGGTGAACTGTTACCGGGGCCGGACGGGAAGCGTTTTGCGTTTCAGATTGTCTGCATTGTAACTCTGAGGAGGGTGTTATGCAAGTGGTTTCTGCGGGGGTGGCAGCTCAGAAGCTGCGGCGCTATAGACAAAGAATAGCATCACGCATTTGCCTTCTGGAGATAGAACTCACTCTCCGCAACTCGTGTCACAAAATCATATTCCAGCCGTGTTGCCTTTGAGGGCGAAATATTATAGCGCTTAAACACCGAACGAAAATATGCGAAGAACGCTCTGTCCTCCTCTGTCATCGGGGCAACCCAGCCGTTCTCGGCACCATGGGCTTCGATTTCCGCTAACTCTGCCATACGCTCTTTATCCATGTTAGTTGCTCCTTTCGGTGAACTTTCGCCTGCCCTCAGCGGGAATCGTTTTGGATTACCTGAATTGTAACTCTAATGGTAGGGGTGTGCAAGAGGTTCTTGGAAGGGTAGCAGCGCAAGGTGTGAGATGTCATAGACAAGGAAACACCAGTAATGACCATTGCATTCCCTTAATTCGGACGGTATTTTAAGGGAAAGCTTACCCGGAGTAAGGGAAAGTATCTGCGCCCTGCGAGGAAAACGTTGTTGACTTTCATCGTAATTTTATCATGAATATTTTTCGATTAGCGCTCAAAGCGAGGACTACCTGCAGGTCGGGCCAGACATAATCTTCCTTGCCTGACGAGTAGCACGTTCTCTCTGCTCTGTCTCAAGCGCACATAAAAGGTTCTGCCAAAGATTCAGATTCGGTTCATGCTCTGCGTAGTCTTCAAGGTGCCGGCGGATATCATCGGCAGCCAACGCAAGAAACTTATCGTCCAGAAACCGAATGTGGCGCTTAATGTAATCGGAAACTACCGCGGGCATATATGTGTTTCTGCCCATCGCATACCGCATTGCTGACAGCAGGATCAAACGAAAGTCAGCGTCACAGATAGGGGCGAGCAGGTCCTGAGGGCACAACAGAAACTCCTTGCCATTATTCATGCATACGCGCAGTGGTCGCTGCTCATCCGTTACCAGATTCAATAGGCTGTTGGCTTGATCCTTCAGCTCATCAATGGTGATCGATTCGTAGTCCTGAAACGGGCTTGCTTCATAATTCATCATTTGACCTCCAATCAGTTTGTCCTCGCGATGAGGTGTTGGCATTGTAGCTCTGACTGCCCGGAGGTTCAACTGTTTCTTTTACAGCTCGAAAAAATCCAATAGGATCGAAATTCGTGCGGATTTATCATTTTCTTGCTTTTCCTGCCCGAATGTGCTATCATTATAAACAACGCTGTCAAGTGTTGGAATAGGCCTTGGCAGTATGGCTGCAATAGACCGAGTGCTCTGCCAAGTGGCAGAGCATTTTTTGTATATCGGTACGGAGGAGATATTTTATGTCTGTGAGTTATAAAAAACTCTGGAAGCTGCTTATTGATAAGGACATGAAAAAGAAAGACTTGTGTGAAAAGGCGGGCATCAGCCCAGCTTCCGTTACCAAGATGGGACGAAATGGGCATGTCACCACGGAGATACTCGTAAAGATCTGTACTGCACTGAATTGTCAGGTTGAGGATATTGTAGAGATCGTGCCGGATGAAAATTGATTTCAAGGATATATTACTTGAGGTGAATTTATGGAAGTGAATCAGCTGGTTGCTCACTATAAAGCGAATTATGAACGCAAGGTGTTTATGACTCGGTTATCCCACGCTATGCAAAATGCATATCTAATGTATATATATGACTATCCGTCCGAGCTCAAAAACTTTGCGGATACCTTTTTGGCGTACCTTCCATTCTACATTCGGAATTCCGACTATTTTGAGACTGTCGACGAAAATGAGGATATTGATACGCAACTTATAGCAAGATCAAAAAACATGAGGAAGAACAGCAAAATTATTCCTCATCGTCAAATTGCATCCGATGGTATCTATGGCGAATTATTTCTTGACTTTTATTTGCGTATTGTTAATGGCAGAAAAGCAGTTATAACTTATGCTAATAAACGTTCGTTTGATTCGAATTACGAGTCTACAGGACCTGATAATATTGTTTACTTTTTGGACGAAAACAAGAAAATAAATATCTGCTTTTGCGAAGCAAAGTTTGTAGCTGGCGCTGCGAATGCGAAGAACAATTTGATTGAGGATATTGTTGGAAAGCCTAATACGCCTGGAAAAGCAGATGGAAAACCCGCACATATTAGCGCTGCATATTTAAATGATTATTTTCAGTTTATCGTTGAGAAGGGTAATGCAATCCAAGAGCCAGATAAAACAATATTTAAATCTTTTTTTACTGATTTAAATGCACAGTTAGATGGTGGAAATGATTTCGTCTCTGTACTCATAGCACACAATATATGTGTTAATTTTATTTTCTTTGCAATATTTGATAGCAAGCAGAGACTTCCTGAAAAATTAGAACAGCATTATAACGATATACACAGTCAATGCGAGCAAAGCATTAAATCCATTGGAGTCACGAACTATAGAGTCGAAATTGTATTTGTTCCTACCGAAAGTTCAACAATGGACATTAAACGGGCTATGGAGAAATCTTATGAATAATACAGAATTTGTGTCCGCACTTAATGAGTATTCTTTTAGTGGCGAAAATGATAAGATTCTCAAAATCCTTAATGCGTTATTTGATTCTGGCGAATATAAAGCATATTTGAATCTTGTTTTCAATGCGATTTCACTAACGCAAATGTATGGATTCTTATCTTACCTTGATGTCAATGAGAGGGCTGCCTTTTTATCATGGGATAAGGTACGAAGTGATTCTTATGTTGGAAACGTAATGCCGTATTACAATAGTGGGCAACTTTCTTTGTTGTTAGAATTAGAAAAGCATCAGAAAATCTTTCTATCTGCGCCTACCTCTTTTGGGAAAACCAGCTTGCTTCTTGAGTTCATAATTCAGCACCACAAATCTCTTGCTAATGTGCTGATTATTGTCCCTACAAATTCATTGCTCGAAGAACTATATATTAAACTTATAGACAACAATAGGGCCTTCGAAATGAATTATTGTATATCTACCCAACCGTACTTCAGGCAAGGTTTGCGCAATTTTCTGATTGTTACTCCAGAAAGATTCCTCTTATTATACGAAGGTTGTGACTTATCATCTTTTGACATCATTATCATGGACGAAACCTATAAGATAGTTGACTCAAAAAATGAACACATTAGCGATTTTATTGAGGCGCGGTCAGTTAGGTTTCGAAAAGTCGCGGACATGATTGGACAAACCAATAACCGGCTGATATTGTTATCTCCCTTCACATATGAGTTAACTGATTCTATGGGAAGATATTTGACTCGACACGGAATCAAGAAAATCGATCGTAAAATAGAGTATGTGAACAAGGAGATTTACCGGATAGTTGACACTGAATCATTTAAGAATCACTTCAAAATCAGAGTTATTGGCTACACAAAGTCGGCAAGTATTTCCCAAAAGACAAACATTCTTCTTCGAGTTTTGCAAGATGATAAAAATATAGTTTATGTATCTCAATATGCGAGAGCCTACGAAATCGTCGAAAGGTTAGACTGGACAAGGAGAATAAAAGTTACAGAGCGCTATTTGAAATTCATAGCCCATTTGGAAAAAACATATTCGATTGACGATGCTTACGAGTGGAAAATAATAAGTGCACTTAAGAAAGGCGTAGGTATTTATATTTCGCCATTGCCAAGATATATCAAGAGGGAGATTATCAACCTTTTTGAAGACGATGTGATCGGAACGCTTATAGTTACGACTTCGTTTACAGAAGGTGTGAATACAAGTGCAAGTAACTTGATTTTTACCAGCTTAATTAATGGTCCGACGACCAATCGATTGTCTGATATAGATGTACTGAATGTATCTGGACGCGCTGGTCGTTTCGCACGAAATAGTATTGGCAAGGTGTATTGTATAACATCAGAAGTATATGAAAAGGTTACTCAACTGCAACGAGAAGCACAGATAAGATTAGAGAATTACAATTATTGTACGCAGGGGCACAAAAGAATCGATTATGAAATCGATATGATTGAAGATGAATATCTATCTGAGGCTGAAAGGGAGGAAAAAAACAAAACGCTTGAGGAAATGTTAGCATTGGGACTTACGGCAGACGATATGCGTTTGTCATTGAATGTTTCAACGAAATGGAAAGTTGCTCTTTACAAATATTTTCGGTTGCATCCAGAGCAAGTTACAACTTCATATGAAAAAGCAAAAGATATTCTGGAGGCGCAGCCCAAAGCCAGAATCGAATCCTTAAACTATATCTTCCATATTCTTAAAGCAGCTTTCGAAGCCGCCAACATCGATGGGTTTGAATGTGAGCCATATGAAATAAGAGCTTTTGACTCTCAAAACAATTTCATTTGGGGAAGATTATATCGTGTATACTGCTCTGGTAAAATAGCGAATGTCATCTCCAGTAACAGGAAGTATATTACAGGGCGATATGAGGATTTCATAAAAGAACACAACCTTACACGAATCAAAGAAAAGCGGGTGATGCAGCAATATTTTAATGAAGAAAAACTTGGTTGGATATTGCGATATTACAAATCCGATTTGACGCCGAACATTGATGCTTTTTACTCAGAGACTTTTAAATTTATTTCTTCCATCATTCAATATAAAATTCCTTTCTATACATCATTTTTCGTATCGATTTTAAAACTATTTCTTCAAAAAAACGCCTTAGATGCATCATTGGATCTATCCTGCTTAGATGCAAAGAAAATAACATTACTGTTTGAGGATGGTAGTGTTTACGATGACTATTCAAAACTCATAGATTATGGCGTTTCGAACGATTTGGTTATGAAATTGCATGATGGGCACATTACAATTGCAGAACTGCAAGAGGAGCGGTACGACAAATCGATATTCGATGAATATGAACAACTGATGTTAAGTGATTTCCTCTCTATTTTGTAAGTCCTTTAAATAAATTACGATTTAGGGACTACTGTCGTTTCTACAAATATTGTTGATGATTTCTTTGCTGCGGTATGGTATAATTTAATTATAGACCAACGATCCGGCGTCTGCCGGTGCTAACATGAGCTACGGCTCGGTCTATGAAAAATAAGCGAGCTGACCGCATGACGGTCAAAGGAGGGCTTTATTATGCAAAAGACTATCTGCGAATTATTCGCAGGTGTCGGCGGATTCCGATTGGGATTCGACCGACTTGAATCAGGCTGGAAGACCACATGGTTCTCACAGTGGGAACCCGGTGCAAGGACACAATGGGCACACAACTGCTATGTGCAGCACTTTGGAGACAGTCCAGACCTGAATAATGAATTTCATACTGGAGAAGACATCAGCACGATGGACAAGCAGGCCATTCCCGACCACACGCTTCTCGTGGGTGGCTTCCCTTGTCAGGACTATAGTGTGGCACACACCCTGTCGTCTTCTCATGGCATCGAAGGTAAAAAGGGCGTACTGTGGTGGCAGATAAGAGATACGATCATCGCAAAAAAGCCACCGTTCTGCATCTTCGAGAATGTTGATAGATTACTTAAATCTCCGGCCAAACAGAGGGGACGTGACTTCGGCGTTATTCTTGCGTGTCTTGCCAAGGAAGGCTATAGTGTGGAGTGGCGAGTCGTTAATGCAGCACAATACGGTGCAGCGCAGCGTCGTCGTAGGACATTCATCTTCGCATACAGAAACGACACGATTTATGGACAGAAGATGGCCGACATATCTGCAGATATGATCATCAAAAATGGTGGTCTTATGGCGAAAGCATTCCCCATTCAAAACATAGGTCAGATAACGGAGACGGTTATCGGCGGTGACATCGTAGATGTGAGTGATAACTTTGCCTTTGCATTCGAAACTGCAGGTTATATGTGCAAAGGTAGAATTTATACAGCAAAAGTAACTGAGCAGGAAGAAGAACCGATTACCCTTGGAAAAATCCTGCAGACGACTGTTGATGATAAATTCTATATTACTAATGAGAAAATGCCAAAATGGACATATCTCAAAGGTGCAAAGAAAATCCCAAGAAAATCAGCAGATGGTCATGAGTATACATTTTCAGAAGGCCCCATTGCCTTCCCTGACCCGTGGGATAGACCTGGTCGTACGATGTTGACCAGTGAGTCCACGATCAACCGTTCCACGCATGTTGTGTCAGATCCCGGAACAGGGAGACTCCGGTTGCTGACCCCGGTCGAGGCCGAGCGCCTCCAGGGATTTGATGACGAATGGACAAATACGGGTATGCCTGATAGGATGAGATATTTTTGCATGGGTAACGCCCTGGTCGTACCGATGATAACCAGAATGGGTAGAGTTCTGGATACGATCATAGCTGAAGAAAAATAAGCTATATCAAAATCAGAATGATATCCATGGGTCTTGCGCAGCAATGCGCAAGACCCATGGTCGTTCATAATAAAATCATAGAAAAGGAGTTGGAAGCAGTGGAGGGAACACAGTATGTGACCAAAGAATCGATCCTGCGGCGTGCGCAGGAGATCAAGGGTATCCCGCTCCGGGATGTCGATAAAACTGGTCGTTTGGCCACGGGAAAAGGTGCTATCGGAACTGTTATCGAAGAGAGCTGGTTTGGCTACACGCCCAACTCCGAGTCTGAGCCAGACTTCCCAGAGGCTGGCGTAGAACTGAAGGTCACGCCCTACCTGCGTGGAAAAAACGGGATCCGTGCAAAGGAACGGCTGGTCTGCAATATCATCAACTATATGGAGGAGTACGATAAGACCTTCCAAACCAGTGCCTTTTGGCATAAATGTAACACCATGCTTCTCATGTCCTATGAGCATCTTGCAGACAAGCCCAAGGGTGATTTTCGGATAGACGAGGCGGTTTTGTTTAGTTTCCCAGACGAGGATCTTGCTATCATTGAGCACGACTGGAAAACTATCATGGAAAAGGTCCGTGCAGGCCGTGCTCATGAACTCTCGGAGGGTGACACACTTTATCTTGCGGCTTGTACAAAGGGAGCCAATGCATCCAGCGTCCGGCAGCAACCATTTTCAGAGCTTCCTGCAAAACAGCGGGCATATTCTCTGAAATCATCGTACATGACGCAGATCCTCAACAAGTATATATTTGGAAATGCGGAGAGTCCGCGTATTATCAAATCCGCAGATGTGCTGCACGCCAAAACTTTTGAGGATTACATTATTGATAAAGTTAAGCATTACTATGGAATGACTCAAAACGAGCTTAAACTTAGACTTGGCGTTGATAGCAATGCCAAGAGCCTTAATGAGATCCTATTGGCGCGAATGTTGGATGTCAAGGGCCGCATTGCCTGTACGGAGGAGTTTCAAAAGGCAGGTATTATCCCCAAAACTATCCGAGTGCAAAGCAACGGTAAGATCAAGGAAAGCATGTCCTTCCCCACATTTGACTTTATTGCGTTGAGCAAGGAAGAGACTTGGGAAGAATCGGAACTCTATAACTATCTGGCACCTACGAAGTTTATGTTTGTTATCTTCCAGGAACGGGGTGATGGAGAGTATACATTTGACCGTGTCATGTTCTGGAATATTCCTAATGATGACCTTGAAGAAGTACATCGAGTTTGGGCACGAACTGTCCAAACGATTCGCGAAGGAGTTCAGTTGATCCAGACTCCTCGCGGAGTCAGCAATAACCTGCCGAAGCAAGCCGAGAGCCCCGTTGCACATGTCAGGCCTCATGGTAAAGATGCTTCAGATAAGTTGCCGTTGCCTGATGGTCGCATGATGACCAAACAGTGTTTTTGGCTGAACAACACTTATATCGCAGAGCAGATCAAGGAGGTGCGGTAATGGCTGGATATGTATTTGCTATTGGCGGAGATGAAGATCCAGTCAGCATGATTCGAGAGTGTGCTGAAAAGGGAATATATTCGACATATTTGAAAGGGATTGCTCCGCTGTCCTTTGAGGGTACTTTGGCAGACTATATGTCAATGAAGCCAGGCGACAATATTTATTTCTTTTGTAAACGTAGGTATTATGGCATCGGTGAGTTGATTTCCATTGGTCCTGATTGTAAGTATTGTAATTATCCTCGTTCATCTGCAAGGGTCAATGTGCGGTATGAAGACATAAGCAATGACCTTTTGGTGAACTTTGGAAGTCAGAGTCCGCATTACCGCTGGCTGTGTACATTTAAAGGCGCGCCGTACTTTTTTGAAGAAGGAATTGATACGGACGAGATTTTGACATATAAGCCAAACACATTTAAGATGCTTCGTGCTTTCTGGAAAGTTTCGTTCATTAAACTTAGCGACGAGGAGAATGCATCGTTAAAAGAGATTTTTCTGTTGCGTCGACAACGAGAGACAGCAGCACAAACTGGGATTTTTCCTGAGCGCAATGATATTCACAATGCGATAGCAGCAAAAGTACTTGATAGGTATTTGATCAAACCAGCAGATATGCTTCAAACATGTATTTTTGGCTCGCGAGTAAAGCATGAAATGGCACTTGAAGCAGCTGTTGTATATGACCTGTGCCATAACCGAGTTCATGCCTTAGGTGCTTGGGATTATGTTTCTCATCAGGTAATAGCTTCACCATTCAAACCCATTGATTATATGGATAAAATCGATGTCTTAGCAATGCGCTATCTGCCTAACACAAAAATTCCCTGCAAATATCTTGTCGCCGAATTGAAAAAAGATGCAGCAGACAACGCAACTATTGATCAGGTCTTGAAATATGTCGACTGGGTCTGCTTTGAGTATGCTTATGGTGATTATGAGGCGGTCGAGGCTTGCATTATTGCAGCGGAGTATCCCGAGAATATTGCAGCCTATTACAGTGAGGTTGTTCAGCGGTATTATACCTTGGGTAGCCATCCCGTCCGAAATAAACAATGGAATAGTTTGAAACTGTTACGCTATTCATATGCGGCTGGAGAATTATCTTATGTCGATGTTACGCCTCAAAATGAGATGCCAGACTGATATTTAAGGAAAGGCAAACCATGAAACACCCCAAATCATACGATTCTACTCCAGAGACCCGAAAGCGTATGTCCAAGGTCAAACTGAAGGGCGGCAAGGCGGAGACGCTTTTAGCAAAAGCACTTTGGCATCAAGGCTATCATTACCGAAAGAACGACAAGAGGCTGCCTGGGTCTCCAGACATAGCGATACTAAAATACCATATCGCTGTCTTTGTGGACGGCGAGTTTTGGCACGGAAAAGACTGGGAAGCCCGGAAGATGCGGCTTAAACGGAATCGCGAGTATTGGATCGAAAAAATCGAAGAAAATATGGCTCGCGACCTTCGGGACGACCAGCTGTTGATGCAGGCCGGATGGGTCCCCATTCACTTTTGGGAAAAAGAAGTCATCAAAGACTTATCGACATGTGTTGCTACGATCGAGGAAGTCATCCTTGCACAGCTGATAGATAGCGCAGATGCGCAAGAAGCCATTGACTATGAAGAGTGATGTCAGCGCCTTACATTGGAGTTACATTTATGGATACTATCAGAACAGTAGAGCTTTTTGCAGGCGTAGGCGGATTTCGCTTAGGCCTGGAAGCCGCGTCTGATAGGTTCAAAGTGATATGGGCAAACCAATGGGAACCGTCTATGCGAGAGCAGTATGCTTTTGAGTGCTACACCACGCGTTTCGGCAATAAAAAGTACCATGTTTGCCAAGATATCGCCAAAGCTAAAATCGATGTACCTGACCATGATCTGCTTGTTGGAGGATTCCCGTGTCAGGACTATTCTATCATGAAGAAAAATTCCGCAGGAATTAAGGGAACTAAGGGTACGCTTTGGTGGCAAATAGATGATATCCTCAGAGAAAAAAAGCCAAAGTATGTGTTGCTGGAAAATGTGGACAGATTGATCCGCTCTCCGGCCAAACAGTCCGGTCGTGACTTTTCTATCATATTACGATGCCTCTATGAGAAAGGCTATGCCGTTGAGTGGAGAGTCATCAATGCTGCTGACTATGGATATGCTCAACGACGGCGGCGGACCTTTATCGTGGCCTATCATAATCAAACGGAGATTTTTTGCAATTTGGCAGAAGCGGTATGTGTACAAGGCCTTAAGTCTATGCACAAGCATGTTATGGAGAATGGTATTTTAGCAAAAGCGTTTCCTGTTCAAAGTCATAGCAGGTCATATGTTGAAAGTTGGATCGACGAATTAGAATATGCTGATATTTCGACTGTTTCAAGAGATCAGCGAGTATATTTATATAGCGCTGGCGTTATGATGAACGGACGGATATACTCTGTTGATGTGACTCCGCAGCGAGTAGAGGCCACGCCTCTAAAGGATATATTAGAAACAGGTCCAGTTGATGAGCACTATTTCCTTCGTACCGAAGACATGCCCCGATGGACCTACTCCAAGGGGGCAAAGCGTGAGAAACGGCAGCGGCGAGATGGCAGTCAGTATTATTTTTCCGAGGACAGCGTTCAATTTCCAGAATCGTTGAACAAGCCCTCAAGAACGATGCTGACCTCAGAGTCCCTGGTGGGCCGGACTTCTCATGTCGTACAGGACCCGATGACTGATTGCCTACGGGTGCTGACTCCAATCGAATGCGAGCGATTAAATGGATTCCCGGATGGTTGGACGGATACAGGAATGCCGGAACGGATGCGATATTTTTGCATGGGCAATGCCTTAGTCGTTCCGCTTGTAAAAAGGATAGGAGACGCATTGTTAAATGCGAGGATATGATCAATAGTTCGCATGTATACCCTTAACAATGATGAAAGTAGATGATGATTATGCCGAAAATTATCAGGAACGCGATCAGATGCAAGAAATGTGGAGACGTTATCGAAAGTAAGACTGTCCATGATTTCAAGTTTTGCAGCTGCGGTTCGTGTGCCGTGGACGGTGGCCTTGAGTATCTTCGTAGGTGCGGAAACCTTGGAGATTGGGAAGAACTGTCCGAAGTGGAAAAGGTGGAGGGCAACAACGCATTGACTTAATTCTATCTTGCGGAAAGTGGTTGCGCCATAATACTGCTTATCATCATTCGCAAGTCACCACGGGTACCCCGCATCCTCAATAGGGGCTGAAACTATGCGTTTCAGCCCCTATTTTTCCAAATCTTTCAGTAGCTATTCCTGCTGACTTGTGGTATATGTTCGTGCTGCAAGGAGGCGAGCACATGAACAAACTGCTGAAGGATCTGTACGACTGCTTCTACACCCCGCCGGAGCTGGCGGCGACGAAGCGGGAAATCGAGGAATGCCACCGCGCGCTCATTGAGGCGCTGGGCAAGCCGGAGCGCCGATTGGTGCTGAAGATCATCGATGCCAAGGACCATATTTCGGAGGACACTTCGCTCGACAGCTTCATCTCCGGATTTCGGCTGGCGTGGCGGCTGTCCGCAGAATTGAATCACTATGACGATGAGCGTTCGGCGCGCTGCCAAGCGGCAGAGAAACCGGGCGCTCGTTTTACGCTCAAAAAGGAGGATGATGAACAATGAAGAAGCGCATCGTGACAGCTGTGATCACCGCTTGCTTGGCCCTGTGTGCCGCTGTGTGGCCGCAGCCAGACACAAGGGAGGAACGACCCGCCCCAATACCAACGCACGCCGCAGCTGCCCCGAAAACAGATGCTGTGACAACGGCAGAACGGAAAAATACGGAAACGCCGCGGGCAGAGCCGGACGAGGAGCTTGGCGCCGTTCCTGTACCCGCACCGGCAGAGCCGATGCCTGCGGTCGAAACGCCGCAGCCGGAGCCTGCGCCTCCCACACCGCAGCCGACCATAGAGCTGCAGCCCGGCGATGAGGTCTATATTCCGGGCTTTGGTTGGGTACCATACGAGGGGACGAATCACCGCGAGTATGCCGCGGATATGTACGAAAATGGCAATAAAATCGGGAGCATGGGCTGAAACAGGATCTGCTGGGAGCGGTTAAGCTGCTTGATTACGAAAGCTGCTGCACCGAAAAGTGGTTGGTATCAAAATGTGATACCAACCACTTTTTTTGTCGGTGTGGAATTGAAAAGCGCCATCCGGCGCACGATGAAAGAACTCATGTGCGCACCTGCTTGCGGGGCGATAGTGTGGGGATTTGTAATAGAAACCGCGGAAATCGGCAGTATCGCTTCTCAATTTGCAGTTGCCTATTGCATTCGATTTCGATTTATGTTACCATGCTAATGCTGAATTGTTGGACTGTCCTGAACTTTGATCGTTCGTATCATGAGAGTACGAATCATATCGAACGGCAGTGACATAGACAATGAAACGAGTAAAAAATATGTAAATCCTCGAAACTATTGATTCCAATCAAATTCTCATTATGGAATTGAGAAAGCAGCTTGCTGGTCGACTGTCGTTGTCCCCCTGTTGTTTCGATGCTTTGCACCACAAAATCGAACCGAAGAAAGTGTTCTTTCGTCGGGTTTGTTTTGTTGCGTGCAAAGCGGTCTTCCGGATGATCGCAGTCCACGCACGAAGCAAAGCGCGTGGGCTTTTTTCGGTTCAGAAAGGAGGCTGATTATGGGAAAGGTATCAGGAAAAACACATACCAAAGCACAACTGGATCACTGGGCAAATCTGCATAATCCCAATAACAAGGCATATCAAGCTGACGCTGACAATCGGGCCAATCAGATGAATCCGAACCACAGATCGCACCAGAAAACTCACAATGCGAACCGCAGAAATAAAGCATATCGGATGCCCGAGTGGGCGCCTGACTATCCGGAATACGATGATTAAAATTGGAGGTGCACGGTATGTCAAAGCACTTTTTCGACTATGATGACGGAGACTTCGCCATGAGCATTTCTGACAGCATGGCGATGGACTCCGATGGGAATCTCATGATGCGCATGGGAGATCACATGGCAATGGATATGGACACCGGCGATATTCACATAATCTCCTCATGGTCTGATGATGACGAGGAGTAGAGCATAGGCGGTGGCTCAACGGATGCACCGCCATAGACAAAGAAAACATTTTTCAGGATCCGGACAGGGAAAGCAGCGGGACAGGCCATATAGGCTTGTCCCGCTGCCTGCGTGTTAGGGCAGATATTCTTCCGTGATCCGATACCGGCTGATGCCGAAGGCGCTGCTCCGCTCCATAATCTCCGGCGGGATCTTGGGCAGGTACTTCTTGCTGAAGCTGGTGTCCCCGAAGTAGGCGTCAAAGCTTGCCACTGGCAGGACGACCCATTCGCAATCATCCTGCCGGTCGGCGAGATAATAGCGGATCAGCGTACAGACAACCTCGGATGGAATTTCCTTCGGAAGCGCTGTTGTTACTTTCTCTGTCAGTTCAAGCGGCAGCTCCGGTCCCCCTTTGCGCAGCGGGCCAAGTTCCAGCGCATCGGCAAGGACATCATCAAAGCGCAGTGTCCAAGCCCCCTTGTTTTGGGGCGCAAAAATCGGGATCTGATACTGCATTACTTTGCTTCGCCATGCGGCGGCAAACTTCGAGCGAAGGACCTCCGCATACTTGAGTGAGGTGCTGCGCACCTTTTCCGGGTGCGTCAGCATGAAGTCCGCAGTGCGGAGGACATGGCGGAGGAACCAGCCGGTCCCGTCCGCATCCACCAACTCCGGGAACTCCGTATGCAGCTCCGAAAAATCCGTCTGGAATTGCCATTCCTTGTCCGGCGCACGCTTCCCGTCCTCCGGTACACTGCACCAGGCGCAGAGCGCACGGCGGGCATGGTCGACCCGGTCATGCGGATTACCCGAAATGACCATTCCGTCTTTACTGTGGAACAGATATCCGCGAGCCAGAACGGTTAGAATCCGCGCCATCCCCTCGAACTCCAGGATCGTGGCAAAGGTGAACCGGCCCAGCCATGTCGTATCGCTCTTCTTGCTGGCGGTATAGGAGACCGTTCCGGTATATGCGCAGAATTCTTCCCATTCGTTAATCATCCTGCACCTCCAGAACATTTTTCTCGATGTACTCCGGCAGCAGTTCCCACAGCAGGTCGCGTCTGCCGAGAGCCACCACATAGCGCACGGCCAGAGCCGGTCTTACAATCGCGGTCAGCAGCTCCCGGCACTTGGCCGTCACGGCATCACGGTAGCTCCGGGAAGCGGATTTTCCCGCAAAGGCCCTCATCATGGCGGTGAAGGCTTTCGAGTCGCTTTCACGGAACAGCCGTTTTTTCTCCCTGCCGGTGTTCTCGTCCTCCATATCACAGACAATGTCTCCGAGGATGCGATAGCCGCCGAAGCGGAAATCGGTCAGCAAATCGTAAATATCCTCAAACTCCGGCACCGGCAGCCATTCCCGCAGGAAACGCTCCCGTGCATCCTCGCCCATGAGGTGCCAGGCCTGCTCCCGCATGGCCTGCCGCAGAGCGGACACCTTTTCCGGCGGCAGACTGCCGAACAGGGCGTACAACTCGTCAGGATCGTATGCGTCCTCCTGCCCTCTGGCATATAGAATGCGCTCCACATCGCTCTTCCGCTTTTTCTCCTTCAACGGAACGCGGCAGGCCCGGATGCGGGAGAGGCAGGCATCGTAATCCCGCAGCAGCGCATCCACTGCCGCCAGCTTATCGGAGTTTAGCTGTTCCTTCCAGTCCGGCTGCCGAGCGAAGGAAAACAATTCTTCGTCCTTGGCGGGCTTTGCCTTGATGCGCGGCGTGTTCTTTTTCAGCTGCTGTGCCAGATACGGCAGGCGCTCCACATTGGAGTCCACCTCGCCCCAATCCACCTTTTTGAAAAACGCCTTTACCTTGGCCGCATGGGTAGGCTCGTACCAGGCGCGCCGGGTCTCCGCCTCCTCTACCAGCGTCTTATATTTGAGGAAGGCACTGCGCTTGACGGTCTTGTGGGTCAGGTACTCATCCAGATCGGGGCGGATGCCGCTCTTAGCCGAGTCAATCTCCAGCCCGGTAAGGATGGCTAATGTTTCCGTCTCCTCCCGGCAGCGCTCCCGCTCCTCGGCGTCGGAGTTTTCGTTGTAGGCGATAATGCTGCGATCCAGCGCGGCATTGCAGATCTGACCGACGCGGGAGGAGAAGGTGCTGCGAACGGTCTCAAACCGTGCCTCCCAGTCGTCGGCACTGCGGATCTGGGGCTGGGCCGTAGGGATCATCAGCAGAGGAATATTCTCTGTGTTGGTGAGGGATTTGTGTTTCTCGTAGCGGTAGAGGTTGTAGTTGCGGCGGACGCAGGCATTCAGGATCGGATCAGATATGGTCTTGATCATATCGCCGTCGTAGTCAGCGCCGCCCAGCCGCTCCGCAGCCAGCATATTGGAATCCACCATCACCACATCCGTCAGGTGCCCGAAATAGTAATGCCGCATCTGCTTTCTCTCTTCCTTCGCGTCGTAGAAGGAAAGCTGTAGCTCCTCGTTGCGGGCAATGTGCGGATTGCGTAGCAGCGTGCAGGCGTCGTCATGGGTATAGGCCGCCTGGGGTGCATAGAAGGAACTCTCCGGGAAGTGGTCGGTCATGACGGTGCTGTAAAACATCCGTTGCCTGCGTTTGCGCGGCGGAACAGTCGGGAGCAGAAATGCCAGAAAGTCCAGAAGATCACCGGAAAGATAACGGTTGTCTCCCGCTACAATCAACCGGCCGACGGCGTACTGCTCCACGATTTTATCGGCTTCATCCTCCAGTCGCTTGGCATAGACCGGTTCGTTGATGAAGCTCGGATTCTTTTTCAGCACGGCGGCAAGGATCTGGTCCTTGCCCTGGTGTCGTTCCCACCAGCTGACCCGCTCAAACTTCTCCAGAAAGAAATTCTGCCGAAACGATTCATCGGCGCAGAAATTGTAATACGCCAGTTCCGTCTGCTTGGTGAGCCAATTTCGCTCGTCTGTCTCCGGGCTGTGGTCCCAGCCGTCCGGCAAATCGGCAGGGCGGAACTCGTCACCCTGAATGGAAACGGTGGTCAGAAACTGATAGTTCAGCTCGGTGGTCTGTTCCGGTTTCTCCTTGCTCACATTGGTGATGTACAGCGCATGGCGGTACTTGCGAAACACCGTCCGGTAGTCCTCCCAGTTCATGCCACTGGCGGTGAGCCAGCCGTATCCCTTGAACATGCTCTTGGTGAGGATGACGTCCACATCCCGGACGGAATGCTCCATGCCCCACAGATCGGTGATGGTGTCCGTCCCGCAGAGGGTCAGGAAGTCTTTGAAGTCCACCTCGTGCAGCATACCCTTGACATAAGGCATACGAATCTGAAATGAGGTGTGGACTTTCTTCCCGCACAGCTTCTCGTCCACGACGCGGGCATATTCTTTTGAGATCAGCCCCTCGCCGTCGAAGCAGGTGATTTCGATGTCCTCTTTTTTCTCCACCCGGTGATATTTGCGGGTACTGCTCTGCGTTCCGTCGTCCTCTACGGTGATGACGCTGACATTCCGCTCTGTGCGCGTAGGATTGTCGATGACCACCACCCGGTGGGGCCGGTCAATGCCGATGCCGTCAATGCGGATACCGCTGGACAGCATCAGGCCGTTGTAGGCATAGAGCTTGCTGAGCTGGCAGTCACCGATGGTCATATCCATCATGATGCGGCGGCGCACGGCGTCATAAAAATCTTCCCGAATGAAGGACAGCCGCGCCTGCCGGCTCATGCTGCCCGAACGCTCAAAGGCAAGATAGCGATGCGGGCCGGAGCCAAAATCAAGGCTCACGCCCTCGGAACGGAACAGGGCCTTCGCTTTTTCCTGCCGGACCCGGTATTTCTTTCTGGCACCGCTCCGGTCGAAGATGCCGGAGAAGTCCATATAGAAAATGATGTCCGAGAGGTCAGTCACCAGCTGCCCACCGGGTCTTCCGGTGAAGGCATCGCCGTGCAGCACGCACATGATCTGATAGAACAGTGCGTTATCGTCCTGCTCGTGAGGTGCGGAAAGTGATTTGCATTTCTCTGTCTCGGCGGCGCTGAGATGGAAGGTATATGTCCCGTCCTGCTGCCTGCCATAGCTGATTACTTCTCTGGCGGACAGCTCGTAGATCCTGTATTTTACCAGCGGCATCGGCTCACCTCCTCATGCTTCTATTCTATCATGAGGTTCCAAATTTGCAATATAGATACTGCTCCCACTTTTTCAGTGGGAGCTTTTTGCTTGCAGCTCTCAACAAAAAATTATAAAGGAGGAATTCAATGCAAGAATCCACATTCACCAACTATGACCAGCTGCCGCTGTTCCTCAATGCGAACACGGTGGCACAGGTGCTGGGCGTGTCCATCTCCAGCGCCTATGAGCTGATGCACGAAACGGGATTCCCGGCCCTGCGGATCGGCAGCCGCATCGTGGTACCCAAAGAAAAATTCCGCCGGTGGGTGGAAACGCGAGTGGGAGGTGATGCCTGATGTACCAGCGCTGGCCCAAGCGGGAGGTAACCAAATATTACTACCTCGTCCCCAATGAGGTTTTTAATCTTGGACTCAGCTCTCACGAGATCGCCGTCTACAATTACCTTCTGCGCTGCGAGGATCGCAGGACCTACCAATGCCATCCCAGCTACCGCACCATCGGTCGGGCGGTGCAGCTGAGCGAGAACACCGTGCGGAAGTATGTGGCTGGCCTGGAGGAAAAGGGGCTCATCCGCACCGAACCCAGCACCATCACCACGAAGGATGGCCGCGTGCGCAACGGCAGTCTCATCTACAACATCCGCCCCATTCAGGAGGCGTTGGAGCAGAACTACCAGCGGCAATTCCGGCAGGCGGAGGAGAGTGTGGAGCGGGCGCGGGTGCAAAAGCGCCTGGCTGAGCTGGAGCAGCGGAGCAACATAAAGAAGGAGGAAAGCGCATGATGCAGCAGCTTGCAAACTTTATCGTAGACCATGACCCGATGATGGTCCTCCAGCGCACGCACGACACAGTACGCTACATCCGGTGGGTGTGGAACAAGAATCATGCCGACCCCATTGATGAAGACGGACTTCGCCTGTTCCTCTGCGATGAACATCGCGGTGATTTGACCGATGAGCAAAGAGCCTTCGCTCGTCAGGACCGGGAGAAGATGCGAAGTGTCTATGCGGAGCCGTGCGTGCGCTTACTGCAACGTGAGATCATGCTGGAGCGGGGCTTGGTGCCAGATGTCAGTACCTACCGCAGCGTGTTCTGCACGGAAGGAGGTGATGCGCCATGGATGCTTGACCAAGCGGGATGACTGCCTTTTCCGCAAAGCGCCGCAGAGCGGCTGAAGTGCGCGTCAGCGCCGAAAATTCTCGCTTCGAGAATGACAAGTTTCGCCTTCGTGGTACGGAACGGGGCGATTGCCCCGTTCCGACCCCTTCGGCAAGCGGGCTAAGCCCGCACCCCTATCAACACAAAGAAAAATGAATTTAAAGGAGATAAAGATTATGACGAAGAACACCTATAATCCCTATGAAATTATGATGGACAAGTACGATAAGGAAGAGATGCTCAGCGATGTACGGGAAGCCATGTTCTATCAACTCGGCGCGGATGTCTCCTGTGAAGAGTTGAATCACTTTTTCACCGGCAAGGGCAAAGCCGTACTGCCTGGCTGTGCGGAGTGGCAGCAGTGCTTTGCAGTCGAAAAGATGCTGGAGTTCTATTATATGCATGCGCGGGATGAGACGCTGGCTAAGCAGATCGAGACGATGACTATGCTGGCAAGCAGAGGTAACGAGCACCATGGCTAAGAATCAATTTATCCGCGCCCGCGTTGCCGGGTGGGAAAAGGACTGCATCCGCCGTAAGGCGGATGCAGCTCATATGACCGAAAGTGAGTTCGTGCGCCGGGCGGCCATGGATCGTGAGGTCACGGTCATTGAAGGTATGGATGAGCTCCTGCGGGAGCTGCGCTATCAGGGAAATAACCTGAACCAGCTCACGGTCATGGCTCGGCAGGGGCGTATCACACAGGTGAACTATGAACCCTTTACGGAGGTGTACCGGAACGCATGGCAAACATTAAATTCATTGCTGTCTCACGCAGTCTGAGCGGTATCCTGGACTATGTTACCAACCGTGAGAAAACGGTGGAGCGTCTCATCTCCGGCGTCAATTGTGTAGCCCAAACAGCTCAGGATGAATTTGAAGCTGTAAAGAAACAGTTCCGCAAAACAGATGGCCGCAGCTACTACCACATCGTCCAAGCCTTCGCTCCGGACGATCCGCTGGACTTTGATACAGCGCATGAGATCGGGTTGAAGTTTGCGAAATACTTCAAGGGCTACCAGTGCGTGGTGGTTACGCATATGAATACGGCGCACATCCACAATCACATCATCATGAACTCGGTAAACTTTGAAAACGGCCAGAAGTTTCACCAGAGCGCCCGGGAGATGCAGCAGGCCAAGGAATACAGCAACCAGCTCTGCCGGGAGTATGGCTTGTCCTTCACCGAGAGCAAGGCGGATCCGTTCCGTATTCCTGCTTGGAAGAAACGGCTGTGCCGTACCATTAAGGAAGCTATGGAGAACTGTGCTACCCGTGAGGAGTTCATCGCATTCATGGCGGAGTACGGCTACAAGGTGCGATGGGAGTCGAATCAAAAATACATCACCTACACCACACCGGAGAATGTCCGATGCAGAGACAATAAACTCTTCGACCAGACGCTCCTGCGCAGCAGCATGGATGCCTACTTCGATATGGGCGGCTGTGAGTATCTGGAAAGCCGTATTGATGCTGCCGAGTACGGTGAACTCCTGCCTACGGTAGACGATGCTGTCTGCGGTTTGATCTCCATTTTGGATGCGCTGAATACCGGCGACAATGATCGGTTCCATCTGGAAACGCTGCATCACAGTAAGCAGGAGATCCAGCGCATTCTGGAACGCGGCGGCAAGATCGACCGCACGGTGGAATACGCCGTAGATGACGAAGATGAAGAGTACGAGAAGTACCACGGGTTTTCTATGCGGATGTAATGGCAAACCATTTCAAAGTTCTGATAGCTATTTCACGAGAAGTGTGGTAGTTGTTTGTGTTGCAAAAAGAAAATGAATCCAAAGGAAGTGAAATACATGGCAAAACGAAGACCGGCCGGTGACGGCATGGTGCGAAAGCGTGACGATGGACGCTGGGAGGGCCGCATCGTCATTGGGCACCGGGAAAACGGCGAGCCGCTGTTCCGTCATGTCTACGCCAAGACGCAAAAGGCACTGCTGGACAAGCTGCACCAGAACATCGAGTGCTACCGCGATGTGGAGCTGACCGAGGACAGCCGGATGACGCTGGGAGAGTGGCTGGACCGCTGGCTCGCGGAGTATAAGGCGGGCACGGTGCGGCCCGGTACGCTCAAAAGCTATCGCTGCTATATCGAATACTACATCGAACCACAGTTGGGCGACAAGCAGATCTCCCTCATCTCTCAGCAGGACATCCAGCGAATGTACCGCCGCCTGAAAACGGAGGGGCGCATCCACGAGCATCCCGAGATGGGGCATCAGCTCTCCGACTCCATGGTGCGCCACATCCATACCACCCTCCACGCCGCGCTGAAAGACGCGGTGCAGGCACACGTCATTCCCAAAAATCCCACCGAGGGGACAACGGCGCCCAAGCCCAACTACAAGCCCAAGCGTATCCTCACCCGCGCGGAGCTGGACGCCTTCCTCGCAGTTGTGGAGCAGGACGAGGTGTGGCGAGACTTCTTCCAGACGGAGCTGATGACCGGCCTGCGCCGCGGCGAGATCTGCGGTCTGCAGTGGAGCGACTTCGATGGGAATACCGGTACGCTGAAGGTATGCCGAAACCTCCACAGCCAGCGGAAGGGCGAATACACCGTCGGCGAGACGAAGACCAATCAGGGCATGCGCACCATCATCCTGCCGCACAGCGTGACTGAAATCCTACGACGGCGAAAAGCGGATGCCATCAGCCAATGGATATTCCCCGACCCGGTGAAGCCGGAGAATCCTGTCAACCCCAGTTCTGCCTACCTCCACATGAAGACGCTGCTCCGGCGGGCGGGATTGCCCAGCATCCGCTTCCATGATCTGCGTCACACCTTCGCAACCCACGCCCTCACCAGCGGTGTGGACGCCAAAACGCTGTCCGGCATTCTGGGACACACCAATGCGTCCTTCACACTGGACACCTATACCCATGTCACCTCGGATATGCAGAAGACAGCCTCTGGTATCGTGGGCGGCTTCATGGAGGACATCTTCGGAAAGGAGTTGAAACCGTGGCAAGAAAGCGAAAAGCCGGAGACGGAACCGTAAGGCAGCGCAAGGATGGGCGGTGGGAAGGACGCATCGTCATCGGCTACGATGACAACGGTTATCCCAAGACGAAAAACGTCCTCGCTAAAACGAAGAAAGAGTGCGTCGAGAAGCTTCAAAAGCTCAAGGAGGAATGCGGCGGTCTGAAGCCGGAGAAGGTGCGGCCCGAGATGGTCTTCGGGGACTGGCTGACATACTGGTACGAGAATCACTCCAAGCCTAAGATCCGCCCAACTACGCAGGAGACCTATGAGAGCCGCATCCGCCTGCATATCATTCCGGAGATTGGGGACATCCCGCTGAATAAGCTGACACAGAACGACCTGCAGCAGTTCTACGGTCGGCTCAAGAAAAGCGGCCGGAAGCGGTTCACCGACAAGTACGGCGAAGGGCTGTCCGACCGAATGGTGCGTATGTGTCACGCTACCTGTCGCTCCGCGCTGGAGAAAGCGGTGCAGGATGGACTGATCCGTATGAACCCGGCCATCGGCTGCAAGCTGCCGCCGAAGAAGGCTCGGGAGATGCAGGTGCTGACGCGGGAGGAGTTGCAACGGTTTCTTATCCAAGCAAAGTTCGAGGGTTACTACGAGGTGTTCCTTCTGGACTTGGCAACCGGTCTGCGCCGGGGTGAGCTCATGGCGCTTCAATGGGACGACCTGAACTTCAAAACCGGCGTGCTGAATGTGAATAAGCAGGTCTACGATGTGCGGGGCCAACTTCAAATCAGCACGCCCAAGACGAAGAACTCCGTCCGCAAGATCGTCCTGCCGCCTGCTGTGGTAGCAGTGCTGCGGGAGTACAAAGAGACGGTGGACTCCCGCTGGATGTTCCCGTCCCCGGTGAAGGAGGATTGCCCCATTACCCCCGGCGTGGTACGACGCAGACTGCAGCTCATCCTGGAACACGCAGGGTGCAAGCATGTGCGATTTCATGATCTGCGTCATACATTCGCAACGCTGGCGCTGGAAAACGGCATGGATGTGAAAACACTCTCCGCCATGCTGGGCCATGTGTCGGCGGCCACCACACTGGACATCTATACCCACATCACCGATGACATGCGGCTCACGGCCGCCGCCAATATCGACCGCGGCATCGGCAAGGCAGTGCCGCAGGAGGACGCTTCAGAGCCGGGGTGGGAAACTGCCCCGGCCCAGGCGGAAAAGCCGAGAATGACCGACTTCAAGCCCTATGTGGGCCGCAAGCGCAGATCCGGCACCGGCTGCGTCACCGAGATCAACGACCATCTGTTTGAAGGCCGCTATTCCCCCAAATGGCCCGACGGTAAAAAGCACGCCCGCAATGTCTATGCCCACACCCGCGAGGAGTGCGAGGAGAAACTGAAGGTGTTGATCGTGGAGATGAAGGCAGAGATTGCGGAAGCAAAGCGGCTGAAGAATTTGGGCGAGGGCGATGGGCGACCGCCGGAGGAGAAGAAAGGCAAGCAGGGAAAAAGGAGGGAATAAAAAGGAACACCACCATGCGTGCAGAAACATCCGTACACATGGCGGTGTTTTAGGTTATGCCTTGAAGATTAAGTATTTATAGGAGAATTGACGACTGTAGAATTGCTTGTCGTAATTTCGGAATCTTCAAGTAATGAGCATACCTTGAAAGTAGTTGCAAAACTTTCTGGATCAGAGTATGCAGGGTAGTCTTCTTCTGAGATTCCGAGCAACTGAAATCCTTTTGTTATTTCTTCACTCATATCATAACCTCGACTATTTTTTTGGAATTGGCGTCGGAAGCACAGGTGGTGTTGCTTGGTTAGGAACTTGGATGGGAAGCGGCTGTACAACCTGAGGTTTAGGTACGGCATTTTGAATCATTGCCACACCATTTTGATTCTCAATAATTTTGACGGCATTAGAATTTGCAAAAGTATGCATATATGAGTGATGAATACTCAATATACAATCTTGGAAGTCCTGATCTTTTTGCTCGTCTTCCAAACGCACAATTCTTAACCCCATTTTAATGCAGTCTGCAGTGCTGATATGCCTGGAATGAGACATCGTTTCGCCATGATCGCTTAGCGCGGTAACTATGCGAGTTGCATTTTCAGTAGGATTTTCGGTATCACTGAACATATTTTCAGACAACCATTGTGTAACAATTTTCTGCGACCATTTAACCGCTTTTTCACATTCGCCAATAAAAGTGGGGTGATACTTTGCTATAATTCCTTGCCAAATTGAAATTTTAGCAGGGTCCTCTTTAACTTCCCTAATGGCACGTTCAAATTCTTCGAGAACTCCTGATGCGGGAATACCTCTAAATTGTGGATCAATAGGCCCCAAATTTGATTGCTTCCCCATAATAATGGGGTTACATGAGCACGCAATCATTGTGCCAGCGGACATTGCAATTTGTGGGATAATTGCACGCACATTATGACCAAACATTACCTTTAAATAATCTACAATAGATTCGGCTGCCGCTAAATCGCCGCCCGGCGTGTGTAGAATTAAGTCTAATCCTTTGCTGCGATCCATTTTGTGGATTACAGCCATGAAGCCGTTTTTATCATTGTCGTTGATGGACAACTGATTGTTATCAATTTTCTGTAAAAATCCGGAGTAATATGCGATTGTATTTCTGCCAGTAATTTCGGAAGCTCGTTTAAGATATTTTCTTCGAACATAGTCAAGCGCATCAACACGTTTGCAGTCCTCTAACTCTTTGAGAATTTCACTCCAATTAGGCATATCGCACCTCCTATTTTTAAAGAATTATATCAAATATTCTGACGGACTGCAACATTATAAAATAAAGTCGGTTGCAATATGTCGAAAATACCCCCGTATATTATCACTAACCTCTTTTGCGCCGCAATAGACAAAGAATAGAAAAATCCCTCTGAAATCGTTGATTTCAGAGGGATTTTGGTCCGAGTGAGGTGACTTGAACACCCAACCTCGACATCCCAAATGTCGCGCCCTACCAGTTGAGCTACACCCGGATATTCATTTTTCTGCCATGATACCACGACGGGGAGGAAAATTAAAGATTTTTCTGTCTGTGGTCATTCCTGTGGTCAAAACCGCTTTTGTGCCGTTTTCTGCAATCGGGGAAAATCCCGCAAAAGCAGGTGTTGCAAGGCTTTGCGGCGTTTCGCCCCGCCCTGTCCCGGATAGCGCCACGGCACTCCCAAACCACGCGCGCTACCAACTGCGCAACACCTCGTTCTTATAACTTACCTATTATAATACACGTGCGGCGTGCGCGTCAAGCCCCGGCGTGTGCTTTTTTATAGCACTTTTTTATAGCACTTTGCGGGGCACAGGCTGCAAAAAAGCCTCCCGGTGAAGGGAGGCCGGAGGTTACTTCATATTTTTCCGCAGGGCGGCCAGCAGGGTGTCCACGCTGATGGGCTTGGCAATGTGGTCATTCATACCGGCCTCAAAGGCGCGCTGCTTGTCCTCCTCAAAGGCGTTGGCGGTCATGGCGATGATGGGCAGCCCGGCGCGGTCATCCGGCATGGCGCGGATGGCGCGGGCGGCGGCATAGCCATCCATATTGGGCATCTGAATATCCATCAGCACGGCGGCGTAATACCCGGCGGGCTTGCTCTGCAGCAGTTCCAGACATTGCAGGCCGTCCGCGGCGCGGTCAACCAATATTCCGTTCTCCTGCAGGAAGGTAATTGTAATCTCGGCGTTGAGGTCATTGTCCTCGGCCAGAAGAAGGTGCTTGCCCGCCAGCTCGGCGGCGGGGTTGGCGGCCTGTGCCCGGCGGCGGGGCAGCTGCTCCTCGGTGGCGATGGGGAAGGGGAGAATGACCGTGAAGGTGGAGCCGACGCCCGACTTGCTCGTTACATCAATCGTGCCGTGCATGAGCTGCACAAGCGATTTCACGATCGGCAGGCCAAGGCCGGTGCCCACAACGTGGCTCTCGGTGCTGGTGTGCTCACGGGAAAATTCCTCAAAGATGTGGGGCAGATATTCCTCACTCATACCGATGCCGTCATCCTGCACAACAACCTTGTAGCGCAGGGTGCCGGGCTCCTCGCCGGGGAGCTCGGTCATGGAAAAGCTGACGTGGCCGCCCTCGGGGGTATACTTGATGGAGTTGCTGATGATATTCAGGAAAACTTCGCGCACCTTCGTGCGGTCGCTGAGCACATAGGGGTGCTCAATATGTACGGTGGACTTTGTCTCGATGTGCTTTTCCGCGGCCAGCGGGTCAAAGACGGCCGACAGGGATTCCACCAGCTCCCGCACGTCCGAGGGCTCCGGTTTCAGCGTGGCCTTGCCGCTTTCAATGCGGGCCATTTCCAGCACATAGTTGATAAGGGAAAGCAAAAAATCGCTGGAGGAGCGTATTTTTCCCAGATAATCGCGGGCGCGCTCCGGCTCGTCCAGATGGTCCTCCAGCAGCTGGGCGTAGCCGATGATGGCGTTCATCGGGGTGCGGATGTCGTGGCTCATATTGAACAGAAACCGCGTTTTGGCTGCGTTGGCGGCCTGCGCCTCGCGGGCGGATTTCTCCAGCTCGGCAGCGTGCACGGTGTCTTTATAGCGGCGCAGCGCGGTCTGCCAGTAGCCCAGCGCAATCAACGCGGGCAGCACAAACAGGATGATAACCTCAAACGCCAGTATCGTGGGGGTAATCCACCCGGCCTTGGGGCGTATCTCAAAATACCACGTGTCATTGGGCACCGCGCAGGCAACCTCATAGCAGTCACCGCCCACAGGGGTGTCACCCTGCGCAATGACCACGTGCTCGCCCTCGTGGCCGGCTTTCCAAATCAGGTATTCATAGGAGGCGTTTTGCAGCTTGTCAATCTGGATTTTGTCAAGAAAGCTCTCCCAGTCCAGCACCAGCATGGAAAAGCCCCAGAACTTCTGGTTTCCGCTTTCATCGGCGGTGTAGATGGGGTCAAACAGCAGCGCGCCGGTGCCGCCCTGCACCAGCTCAAATGGGCCGGCAATCGTGTACTGGCCGCTTTCCTTGGCGAGGTTGGCCTCGACCTTGCGCTCCGAGTGCTGCAGGAAATTGAGCCCGATGGCGTCCACGTTGCCCGCAAGGGGATAGACGTTCTGCACCACGCCGCCGGGGGCCAGCTCAATGGCCTTGATGACGCCGTCCTCATCGGACATCAGCTCGGACAGGGAGGCAAACTCCTGATTGCTGATGGTGTAGCCGCTGCTGACGATATTCTTCAGCAAATCAGATTCGGCAAGGTAGCGGTTGAGCTGTGCCTCCACATTGGCAACGGTGGATTCCGCCGTGTAGGCGGCCTTGAGCTGCTCCTGCTGCTTGGTGGTGTGATTGAAAAGGGCAAGGGCAGCGGCCAGCAGCAGAAAGCAGAGCAAAAAGACAAGATCCGCCCGCCGCTGTATGGCCGTCTGTTTGTGTTCTCGTTTCATATATAGTACACTCTTACGTAAAATTTTGGAATAAGGGCAAATATATGTTCATTATAGTAAATCCCGGGGGAATTTGCAAGGGATTTGCCAGGCTGGAACACAAATAAATAGCTTTCCGGTAGAAAAAAGGACTTTACAACACGGCGAGCCGCAGCAGGCCCAGCATCAGCAGGTGCGCGGGATAGAACGCATAGAAGAACCATTTATAAAAGGTACGTCCGTGCCCGGCGCGCTGGCCGTTGTACAGGTACAGAATAAAGAAGCCGGAGACAAGAATCGGCAAACCGCAGCCGAGGGCATCCGCCAGCAGCTCGCTGCCCAGCCACGCCATACCGCCGTACAGCAGGGCGGCAATGACAAAGGCGAGCTTTTTGCGCGGGCGGGAAGCCCCGGCCCACGAAAAGAGCAGCGTAAACACCGGGGCCAGCAGTGCCCAGTCACAGAACAGCGAGGCGCAGATTAGCAGCACGATGGCCGCGCCGCGCAGGATGGGGTCGGAGACTTTTTCCTGCACCAGCAGAATCAGAAAGCAGAGCAGCAGGGTGAACAGCATATTGAACTGTACAAAGCCCACCATGCCATTTTCCGGGAAGGCCAGCTGGTAGGGCAGCTGGGCCAGCACTGCAAACCCCAGCAGCCGCCCGGCGTAGCGCCGCTTGGAGTGGGTGTAGCCGTACCCCTCGACAAGAAAATAGCACATTGTCACGGCGGTAAAGTAGCCGATGCACAAAAACAGATTGGTAAGCGGCGCCCCGGCGGGCAGCAGTGCATTGGCAATATGGTTCAGCAGCATGGTAAGCATGGCCAGCATTTTGATGGAATCGCGTGACATAAGGAAAACCCCTTTTTTGCAAAATAACGAGCAGCTGCTCTACAGTATACCACGAGAAACCACCGGCCGCCATTGCAGAAAATGCACTTTTTTTCGCGCTCCGTGCTTTCTTTCTTGCCACAGCTGCGTTATAATAAAACCCGGTGAAAGGAAGTTATAGGAAGATGAAAGAGTCAACACAGTTCAGCCGCAAGGTGTTCTGCGATGGTATGCGTGACGGCTTCCCCATAGCGCTGGGGTATTTTGCGGTCTCCTTCTCGCTGGGCATTGCGGCGCGCAATGCGGGGCTTACCCCGATGCAGGGCTTCTGGGCCAGCCTGCTCAACAACGCCTCGGCGGGGGAGTATGCAGCCTTTACGCTGATTGCCGCAAGGGCCACCTACTGGGAGGTGGCTGTCATTACCCTGATTGCCAATGCACGGTATCTGCTTATGAGCTGCGCGCTGACCCAGCGGTTTGCGCCCGAAACGCCGTTTTTCCACCGGCTGCTCATCGGCTACGATGTCACGGATGAGCTGTTCGGCATCACGATTGCGCGGCCCGGGCCGCTGAACCCCTACTATACCTACGGCGCCATCCTGCTGGCGGCCCCCGCGTGGGCCATCGGCACGGCACTGGGGATTCTGGCGGGCAACGCGCTGCCCCTGCGCATTGTCAGCGCGCTGGGTGTGGCGCTGTACGGTATGTTCCTGGCCATCATCATCCCCCCGGCGCGGAAAAACCGCATTGTGGCGGCGCTGGTGCTCCTCAGCTTTGCGCTGAGCTTCGCCTGCAACTATCTGCCCGGTGTGTCGGCGCTGAGCGACGGCACCCGCACCATCATCCTGACGGTGGTTATCTCCGCCGCAGCGGCGGTGCTGTTCCCGGTTAAGCAGGAGGAGACGGCCCAATGAACAACTACATTTATATAGCGGTTATGGCGCTGGTGTCCTACACCATCCGCATCCTGCCGCTTACCCTGATTCGCAAGCCCATCAAGAACCAGTTCATTCAGTCTTTTTTGTACTATGTGCCCTATGTCACGCTGGCGGTTATGACCTTCCCGGCCATCATCGCGGCCACCCAGACGCCGATTTCCGGCGCGGTGGCGCTGGCCGCGGGCATTGTTGCCGCATGGTGCGGTGCCGGGCTGTTCCCGGTGTCGGTCATCTGCTGCGTGCTGGTGTTTGTGATTGAGCTGTTTGTATAAAAGGCGGGCGGCCAA
>OLJA01000402.1_pt1 | contig 30608 bp, 18 predicted proteins | sample 1601401 | NCBI WGS metagenome assembly OLJA01 (sample SAMN01915217, study PRJEB22387) | human gut metagenome | isolation source: stool | host: Homo sapiens | place: USA | reverse complement strand
CGGTTTCGGCCCGGAGCAGGGCGATTCCGCCGACGCGCACCTGCCGCAGCCGGCCTGGTTCAAGGATTTCGCGGCCGACGTCGAGGCCGATGACAACGGTTCCATGCTGCACTTGTACCGCAAGCTGTTGCAGTTGCGACAGACGGTGCTGACGGCAACCGGAGACACGTCCGCCGACCTGCTGGACATGGGCGATACGGTGGTCGCCTACTCGCGTCCGGCCACGGAAGGCCGTCGATTCCTGTCCGTCACCAATTTCGGCGACGAGCCGATCGCCCTGCCGGACGATGCGGTCGCCATCGCAAATTCCGTGCCGTTGACGGACGACGGCAAGCTGGATAGCGACGCCTCCGTATGGCTGCTGCTGGGCTGATCGACCGCTGAATCTGGCCGTTGCACTGCTGGCTGAGGTTGCGATTGTTCTCAGGCGGCCTAACCGCTCCCAAATCGCCTTGCATATATGAAAAATTCCGGCCCTCCACAAGGAGGACCGGAATTTTGGTTTGTAAGGAAAGGGGAATGGTAAGTCTAAACGCTACTTCTCGCCGTTCATGATGGCGGCAAGCGATTGCACACGCGGCAGATCGAACACTTCATCGGTGTGCACCACCTTGAGGTCCGGGCCTGCCAGCGGCACACGCCAGTTGGAGTATTCACTGGACGTGCCCGGCTGGTTCTGCGTGCGCGTCTCGCCCACGCCATCCACCAGCGCGGCCTGCAGCAGCACGGACGGCGACTTGAGCAGCATCTTGTGCATCGCCTCGACGATTTCCTGGATGTGGCCTTCCACATCGCCCGCCACTTCCGGCGTGATCAGGCCGGACTCCACGAGACGGTCCATCATCGCGTCGCGTTCGGCGGTGGCGGAAGCCTGGAACTCCTCGACCGGGCCGGACAGCAGGTGCAGCTGTTCGCGCAGCTTGACGTGCTCGAACTGCAGGTAGCCGGCGGTCGGCGGCAGGTCGTGCGTGGTGACGGAAGCCAGCGCGTACTTGCGGTACGTGGACGGATCGGCGTACGGGTCGCCGGCGTTGGGGGAGTCGTCCACGCGGGCGAACCATTCCACCATGCAGCCCAGCAGGCCGTGCTCGCCGAGTACCGTGCGTACGTAATCAGGCACGGTGCCCAGATCCTCGCCGACCACCAAACCGTTCACGCGGGACGCTTCAATGGTCAGGATCGCGATCATCGCCTCATAGTCGTACGTAACGTACGCGCCACCGCGCGCGCCTTCGCCCTGCGGAATCCACCACAGACGGAATAGGCCGAGTACATGGTCGATGCGCACCGCGCCCGCGTGCGAGAACATGTTGTGCACCATCTCGCGGTACACGCCATAACCAGTTTTGGCCAGATAATTCGGATTGAACGGCGGCTGGCCCCAATCCTGACCCTGCTGGTTGTAGAAGTCCGGTGGGCAGCCCACGGTTACGCTGCCTACTGCGAAACGTTCCGGATTCCACCACACGTCCGCGCCGAGCGAGTGCACGCCCACGGCCATATCCTGCATGAGGCCGAGTGCCATACCGCTGTCACGGGCGGCGTTCTGCGCGGCTGTCACCTGCTCGTCGGCGATCCACTGCAGCCAGCATTCGAAATCGACCATATCGGCGTGCTCGCGCATGAGCTCCACCACTTCAGGCGAATCGCGGTTCGTGTCCTTGAACCACGTGCCTTCCCACGGCGCGCCCCACACCTGGAACGCCACCGACCATGCGGCGAACGCGCGCAGATCCGGACCCGCGGCCTCCTTGAACGCGTCGAACGCGGCCTGACGCTCGACGGAACGCGGCACGTTGTACACAAGCTGCAGCGCCTGGCGCTTGTGCCACCAAGCGGAATTGATGTCGAGCGGCTCGATACTGTCGTTGGCTGGCGAGACTTCCGCGTGCAGACGCGCCACTTCGGCCTGGTCCGCCTCGTTGAGTTCCGCATATTCAGCGATATCCTGCGGACGGATGTACGTCACATTGAGAAAACGACGCGATTCGGGAAGATACGGCGACGGCTCCAGCGGCGGCACCGGCGCGGTGGCGTGAATCGGGTTGATAAGCATGAAATCGGCATGCGATTTCGTTGCCGCGTCGGACAGCAGCAGCTTCAGATCGCCATAGTCGCCCACGCCCCAGGATTCAGCGGAACGGATGGAATACATCTGTGCCATCCAGCCCCAACGTTGCTTTTCCGCTACTGCTGGCGGCAGTTCGATGCGTGCCGGTGCGCAGATCAGCGCGGCTTCGGCGTGCAGCGGGCCGGCATCGACGGCCAGCGTGTGGTAGCCGGCGGGAATATCGTCCGGCAGCGTCAGTTGCAGCGAGCCGTCATCTGCGTTCGAGCCCGTCAGATACGCGGTCAGATCGCCCGCATATTCCGTGCCGTCTTCCAACGTCAGCTTCAGCGCCACGTCGTTTCCTTTCGCGCGGATTGGCGTGACGGCTTCCTTGCCGATGAACTTCACGACGGTCGGCTCAACAAGTGTGTCTGCGATGCGCTGCTGGGTCGCCGCATAGGAGGCGGTGATCGCTTCGTCGCTGGATGCGTCCACGCCGAGTGCGGCCAATACGGAGACGAGCACTTCGTCGCGGATTTCCACATAGGTGCCGAGCTGGTCGATATACGACGTGGAAATGCCATTGAGCTTGGCGAGCTGGATAAGAGGCCGTGCGATGCGCTCTGCGCTTTCGGTCTGCTGGGTCTGTGTCATGGGTCCCTTCTTTCCGCGCCGTTTGTGACGGCTGACATGCTACATTGCTTGCGATTGTCGCAGCTTCGATGCTGGTGGCATTCGCACCAAAGATAACTATATCACGGTATGATATCGTTTTCAAAGCGTGTTTTGCGGTAAGAGAGTGTTGCTATATTGCGATTTTGCTCTAATTTCAGGAATATAGATAACCGGAATTGTTTTTCCATATTGACTATCGTTTGCAATACGAAGGCGCAGCGCTCCGCATTGCAAACGATTATTCCAACGGGGCATTGCTCGTCTGCTACTCGGCTTCGAGAATTGCAAAGCTTTGCAGACCTAGACGCAGCGAAGTACCGCTAATTTCGTTTTCGCCGATGCTGAAAATCGTCCGATAACTACCATCTGGTAACTGCAAAGCTTTGCAATCGCGGCTTGGATTGACGGCTATGATCAGCTTCTGCAGGTGGGTGGAACGCTCGAAAACGAACACTCTATCGCGTTCGATTGCATGGAACGTAGCCCCCGACCGCAAGGCGTCGCATTCCCCCTTGACGTGGAGTATGGAGCGCACCGTATGCCACAGTGATTCGGCGTCGGCCTGCTGTGCGGCGACGGTCGGGGCGTCGGCGGACGGGTCGGCGGGCAGGTAGCTGCCACCGGTCACATCGCCAGCCCGAGTGTCCGATTCTGCAGAATCGGACACGTGAAGTGCTCCGGATGCGTCGTTCGCACCCCACTGCATCGGTGTGCGCGAACCGGTGCGCACGTAGCCGCCTTCTTTGCCGGGCAGTGCGCGGTATCGCATGCCGATTTCGTCGCCGTAATACAGGAACGGCACGCCCGGCATCGCGAACAGCGTGCAGTATGCCAGGGCGATTTCGCGCTGCGACAGTCGCGGCGCCACGCGTGCGGTGTCGTGGTTGCAGGTGATGAAATTAAAATTTCCGTCGGCCGTTTCCGCTTCGCGCAGACGCGGCTCGTACTCGTCCAGGAATTCGCTGATCGGCGTGCCGGAATCGGCGTTGAAATAGCTCTTGTCGCCCTTGCGGCTCAACGGGTCGTCCACGTTGCGCAACAGCATGTTGTAGCCGTTGGGAACGCCGTCCCAACGCCAATCGAGATAGAAATCCATGTCGAAGCCGGCGGCCATCGACTCCTCTGGCCGTCCCCATTCCGAAACGAACGCGGCTTCGGGGAAGGCCGGGCGGATCCGGGCGAACATGTACTGCCAGGTGCGGATGGTGTAAGGCTTGCCCTCATCGTCCTTTTTGACGAGGCTGTCGGCCATATCCACGCGGAAGCCGTCTGCGCCACGGGAAAGCCAGAACCGCATGACGTCCACCATCGCGTCGCAAGTGGCCTTCGCGTCCGGACCAAGGGCTGGCTTCTGCCAGCTACGTTCGGGGTGCGCGAAACCGTAGTTGAGCGCCGGCTGGCATTTGAAGAAGTTCAAGATGTAGGTACCGTTGCGGGGCGATTCGCCGCCGATGAATGGCAGTCCGTCGCCACCGGAGATCCATGAGTCTGTCCAGATGTAGCGGTCGGAATAATTGTTTCGTTCGACCTTGCAACTGCGGTGGAACCACTCGTGTTCCTCGCTGGTGTGGCCTGGCACGAGATCGAGGATCACGTGCATGTCGCGCCGGTGGGCGGCGTCGAACAACGCAATGAGATCGTCGTTGGTGCCGTAGCGTGATGCCACCTTTTTGTAGTCGCGCACGTCGTAGCCGGCGTCTTTGAATGGCGAGTCGAAACAGGGATTGAGCCAGATCGCGTTGCATCCGAGATCCTTGATGTAGTCCAGTTTTAAAGTGATTCCGGGGATGTCTCCGATGCCGTCGCCATTGGAGTCGACGAAGGACTGTGGATAGATTTCATAAAAAATTGCGTCGGCAAGCCATTTGGGGTGGGGGCGTTTCGCGGGGGGAAGCATGAGGGTGTGTCTCCTTGATATTTCGCGGTTTGCGGTGTTTCTTTGAAACAATCATAGCGCTGAATTGCAAACGTTGGCAGAAACGTGCTACACTAACAATCACTGATACATTTTTGGTGGCCCCAGTGTTGTTGGTAATCATCCAAGAACGATGATGTGAACGTATGCAGGGTTTTGGTCCGTACCATTTAACCGGAGATGTTGAGGAACACAAGGTTATGTGAGGAAAGGAAGATCAATGAAGATCGATTGGAAGAAGGCAATCGGACTTACTGCTGCCGTTTCTATGCTGGTTCCGCTCGCTGCGTGCGGTGGCTCCTCCGACGGTGGCGATAAGAACGCTTCCGGCTCCACCGAGGCCGTCACGCTGAGCGTGTGGGCCCCGCAGGAAGACCAGGCCAAGGACACCAACTGGCTGGGCAAGGTCGAAGAGAACTTCGCCAAGGCGCATCCGGAATACAATATCACGTGGAAGAATGACGTGGTCTCTGAAGGCGATGCTTCCAAGCAGGTCAGCACTGATCCGTCCGCGGCAGCCGATGTCTATATGTTCGCTTCCGATCAGTTGGGCGTTCTAATGGACGCCAAGGCCATTGGCCAGCTGGGCACCGACGCTGAGAAGCAGGTGAAGGAACAGAACGGTGATCTCGAAGTCAACTCCGTCACCGGTACCGATGGCAAGCTCTATGGCGTGCCGTACACCGACAACACGTGGTTCATGTACTACAACAAGTCCAAGATCACCGAGGATGAGGCCAAGGACTTCGATACCATCCTTTCCAAGGCCAAGGTCACGTTCTCCCTGCAGAATTCTTGGTACATCAACGGCTTCTATGATGGCCTGAGCCTGTTCGGCGAGAAGGGCAATGATGCTGACGCAGGCATGGTCTTCCCGAAGGACGGCGCCGATGTCACCTCTTATCTGGTTGATGTGGTCGCCAACCCGAACTTCTCCAACGATGATGGCGCTTCCGGCCTCGCAGCCATCAAGGATGGCTCCGCCGACGTGCTGTTCTCCGGTACCTGGTCCGCTAAGGACGTGAAGGAGGCCCTGGGTGACAACTACGCCGCCACCTCTCTGCCGACCTTCACCGTGAACGGCCAGAAGAAGCAGATGAAGTCCTTCGCCGCCACCAAGGCCGCTGCTTACAACCCGAACGCCAAGAACCCGAAGGCTGCCGCTCAGTTTGCGGCTTACCTCGGCTCCACCGAAGCTCAGAAGCTGCACTACGAGATGCGCGCCATCCCGCCGACCGACAAGTCCCTGTCTGATCTGACCACCGACGACGTCGCAGCCAAGGCCCAGTCCGACACCATGGCCAACACTGCTCTCCTGCAGTCCGGTCTGTCCGGCATGAACGATTGGTGGACTCCGGCCGAAACCTTCGGCAAGGCCCTGGTCAACAAGGAAATCACCAAGGACAACGCTGCCGCCAAGTACCAGGATTGGGTCAAGCAGGCCGGTGGCAAGATCGCTGAGTGAAATCAGTAATTCTAAAAATCCAATAACTGAAGAATGCAGGTGGTTGGCACTGCCAAATCCCCCCAGCCATCCTGCAGCTTTGAGAGACGCTTCGAGTCGCGGTGTCTCTCTCCACTTTGCATAGTGGCTCACTCCTCCTCCGAGCTTTGCATTCCCGGGCAAGGTTTTTAAATTCTCCTTCCCCTTGTCCGGGAGCAAAGCTTTTTTTATCTTTCAATATCCATATGAGAGGGCAGTCGAAATGACAGCAACAACTCTTTCCCCACGGGAGATGAAGCGCCTTCGGAAGCAGGGTGCTGATTATGTTTCTCCGTCGCCTTACACGGTAAGGGCGGCGTTCCGGCGTGGTGACCTGTTCACTAAGCTTTCCGCAGTGGTGTTTGGTCTTGGCGATATCGTGCGCAAGCAGTATGTCAAGGGCATTGCCATGCTGGCGCTGGAAATCGCATACTTCGTGTTCATGGCAATCAATGGCGTGGACTATCTTTCCAAGTTGCCGACCTTGGGCACCAATGCAGGCGGCAAGAAGCTGGTCGACGGCTTCTGGGTCTACACCGAACCTGACCGTTCCGTGGTCATCCTGTTGTACGGTGTCGCCACTCTGGTTATCACCGCTGCCTTCATCGGCCTGTGGGTCATGTCCGTGCGCTCTGCATACAAGTCCCAGGTGCTGCTCGAGGAGAACGGCAAGGCTCCGAGCTTCATGGACGATGTCCGCGAGCTGCTCGATGCCAAGGCGCACGTTCTGCTGATGTTCCTGCCCACGCTGGGCATCGCCGTGTTCACCGTGCTGCCGTTGATCTTCATGATTTCAATGGCATTCACCAGCTATGACCACAAGCACCTCGTGCTGTTCCACTGGGTCGGCTTTGAGAACTTCGCCAAGGTTTTCTCCAACAGCGGCGGCACCGTTAACGCTGCACTGTTCGGACGCGTGCTGGTGTGGACCTTGGTCTGGGCTTTCTTCGCCACTTTCCTGAACTTCTTCCTCGGCATGTTCGTGGCCATGATCATCAACCGCAAGACCACCCACTTCAAGGGTTTCTGGCGTGCCTGCTTCTCCATGTCCATCGCCGTTCCGCAGTTCGTGTCCCTGTTGGTCATGCACACCATGCTCCAGCCGCAGGGTGCGGTGAACCGCATGCTGCAGACGTGGGGTTGGATTGACGGCCCGTTGCCGTTCTTCACCAACGCCACTTGGGCCCGCGTCACCGTGATTATCATCAACCTGTGGGTCGGTATCCCGTACACCATCATGCAGATCACCGGTATTCTGCAGAACATTCCGGCCGACCAGTACGAAGCGGCGAAGATCGACGGTGCCAACTGGTGGCAGATCTTCACGAAGATCACCATGCCGTACATTATCTTCGTGCTCACTCCGTACCTGATCACCACCTTCACCGGCAATGTGAACAACTTCAACGTCATTTACCTGCTGTCCGGCGGCGATCCTACGCCATTGGGCGATTCCGCAGGCTCCACTGATTTGCTTATCACCTGGCTGTACAAGCTGACCGTGGACAAGCAGGATTACAATCTCGGTGCCGTGATCGGCATCATGACCTTCGTCGTGTTGGCCATCGTTTCGCTGATCACCTACCGCAATTCCGGCTCCTATAAGAATGAGGAGGCATTCCGATGAGCAACAAGCATTCCGCAACCAAAGTGGAAAGCCACGGCCTTCTGCACGACCAGAAGATCCGCCGTATCACCGGCGACGTGTTCGCCCACTTGTTCCTGGCCATTCTGGCCGTCATCTGGCTCGTCCCAATCGTATGGGTGTTCGCGGAGTCGTTCAATAAGAACACCGCCCCGTACACCAGCTCCTTCTTCCCGAAGGAGTGGACTCTGGACAACTATAGGGTGCTGTTCACCGACCGCAACGTGTTGGACTTCCCGAAGATGTTCGGCACCACGTTCATCATCGCCTGCTTCACCTGTGCGATTTCTCTGATCTTCGTGCTCTCCGTGGCATACTGCATGAGCCGTATGCGTTTCCGTGTGCGCAAGACTTTCATGAACGTTGTGCTGATTCTTGGCATGTTCCCGGGTATCATGGCCGTCACCGCCATCTACTTCATCTTGAAGGCCTTGGGCCTGTCAAGCGGCACCATGACTACCGTGGCGTTGATTCTCGTGTACTCCGCCGGTTCCGGCGCTGGCTTCTACGTGATGAAGGGCTATATGGACACCATTCCGACCTCGCTGGACGAAGCCGCCCTGCTCGACGGTTGCACCCGTTTCCAGGTGTTCCATAAGATCATCATCCCGATCTGCAAGCCCATGATCGTCTACCAGGCCATCATCGGCTTCCTGACCCCGTGGCTCGACTTTGTCATGGCCAAGGTGATCTGCCGTACGCAATCCAACTACACCGTGGCATTGGGCCTGTGGCTCATGCTGCAGAAGGAATATATCCAGAACTGGTTTGCCCGCTTCGCCGCGGCCGCGGTCGTGATCTCCGTTCCGATCGCCATCCTGTTCATTGTGATGCAGCGCTTCTATCAGGAGTCCATGTCGGGCTCCGTGAAGGGCTGACGGAAAGGTAACGCAATAATGACGCTCGTAGACAACTTTGCACAGCCGAACACGAGCGTCGCCGAACCGTTCCCGCTTTGTTTGGAACGGCCTCTGGGTGCCGTGGTTGCTCAATCCGGCACCCAGTTCGCTCTCTGGGCTCCTTCCGCACAAAAGGTGACCCTGAGACTGTTCTCGCGTGGCTCCATGGGGGAAAGCGGCGACGCTCTGATTGGACAGTACACGATGCGTCCGGAATCCGACGGTTCCTGGACGTACGATTTCGCCGACAACAAGCACGGCGTGTATTACGACTTTTTGATTGAACGCGATTGCGGTTCCGTGGACCGCGTCGCCGATCCGTGGGCGCGCGGGGCCGGTGTGAACGGCCGGCGCAGCATGGTCGTGGACTTCAGCCGCACCAATCCGGATGGTTGGTACCGCGACCATATGCCGGACGTGCCGCTTGCGCAGACGGTGGTCTGGGAAACCCATGTGGGCGATTTCAGCAATGATCCCGCCGGCGGTTTCCCCGAATCGCATCGGGGCAAGTACCTGGCGTTCACCGACGACGGTACGTCTCTGGACGGGCATCCCGACTTTCCCACGGGCGTCGCATATCTCAAGAAACTTGGCGTCACCGCGGTGCAGCTCATGCCGATTTACGATTTCGGTTCCGTGGACGAAGAGACCTGCGATCGCTACAACTGGGGGTACGATCCGGTCAATTACAACGTGCCGGAAGGCTCGTATTCCACCAATCCGTTCGACGGGTCGGTGCGCATCCGCGAAGTGAAGCAGATGGTGCAGGCGCTGCACAACGCCGGCATCAAAGTGATCATGGACGTGGTCTACAACCACATGTTCTCGCCCGATAATTGGTTTGAGCGGTCGGTGCCGGACTATTTCCTGCGCCGTAAGCCCAACGGCGCGCTGGCCAACGGATCCGGCTGCGGCTGCGATATGGCCACCGAACGCAAGATGTTCCGCCGGTTCATCGTGGAATCCGTGACGTTCTGGGCGCGCGAATACCACATGGACGGCTTCCGTTTCGACCTGATGGGTCTGATTGACGTGGACACCATGAATGCCGTGCGTGCTGCTCTGGATGAGATTCCCGGCCGTGGACGCGACATTCTCATGTACGGCGAACCGTGGTCCGCGGGCGCCACCGCGCCGCTGCCCAGCGACACCGTGCTGGCTGACAAGTCAGGCCTGTCGAAGCTTGACAGTCGCATCGGCCACTTCTGCGACACCACGCGAGACACCATCAAGGGCCATGTGTTCTTCTCGGACCGCCCGGGTTATGTGAACGGTGGCATGCACGAGAACGTAGCGGCTGCGCGTGAGGCCGTGGACGCGTGGCGTCGCGGCAAACATTCGGAAGGAGTGGCAGGCCAGGTCATTCAATACGTGTCCGCGCACGACGACCTCACGCTGTGGGACAAGTTGTGCGCGAGCTTTGCGGCTGGTTCGTTGGGCAGCACCGTGGCCGAAGGCGTCAACGAAAATACCGTGGATGTGCCAAAAGTCATGTATGACGCCGATTTCTCGGCGGAAGGGCTGGCCGGTGTCGGTCCGCAGATTGCGGCCGCGCTGACCGACGTGATGGACGCCAACAAGCTGGCCGCGGGCATCACGCTCACCTCAGCGGGCATTCCGTTCATGCTGTCCGGCGAGGAGTTCGCCCGCACCAAATTCGGCAGCTCTGATTCTTACGATTCCGCCAAAGAGCTTAACTGGCTCGATTGGAACCGTGCATGGCAGAAGCGCGATTTGATTGAGTATTACGCGAAGTTGATTGCATTGCGCAAGTCTGATCCACAGTGGTTCGACGGCAATCGCAATATCGTCGATACGGAAGGCGACGAACTCGTGTTCCGCGTCGGCGATTATCTGATGGCCGCCAATCCAGGCAGACATGTCGGCGTTATTGACGTGGCCGTAACGGGTTTGGAACCGATTGGCGGAATACGGAGATACTGGTGTGGTCTTGGCTCGTCCGTCAGTCCGATGGAAAACAATGTGAGCGCAGGCGATGGCGATTATTTGATTGTTCCACCGCATACGTTTGCAATCTGGCGGTTGCAGTAATACTCTCAGTAGGGAAGCTACAAAACGGCGACCGCAAAGCTGCGGTTGCCGTAACAGATACGGCAATGGGGCCGGAAAACCAGAAAGGATACGACAGTGGGAATCGGAGCGCGCAATCCGCGGTACGAGGTGGTGTTTTTCGACCTGTACGGAACGCTGATCGACATTCGTACCGATGAGCAGAGCGAGGCCGCATGGCAGGCGCTGTACGATTGCGTGACCGAATTGGGCGCGCAGTACGAATCCGTCGACGTGATGCGCGACCAGTTCGAAAAACTTGAGGCCCGCGAAATGGTCCATCAAGCCGATCGTGCAATCGTCCGTAACGGATGGGATGAATTCGATATCCTGCCGGTCTACCGGTCGCTGCTGATGAACCGTAGTGAGGAGGCTGAAAAGAAACTGGCACTGCCGCAAGCCGCGCTGAAAGCCGCATGGGCGTTCCGGCAGGGCAGCACCAGCATGATCCGCCTGTATCCGGGCGCACTCGACATGATCGAAGCATTGCAGGAGGCCGGCGTCGTCGTGGCGCTGCTAAGCAACGCACAAGCCTGCTATACTCGCCCCGAACTGGAAATGACCGGCTTGGCGAACGTACTGGACGACGTGATTATCTCCAGCGAAGAGAAAATCCGCAAGCCTGCCCGCGACTTGTACATGTTGGCTCTCGACCGCGAGTTCGTAATCGCAAAAAACGCGCTCATGGTGGGCAACGATGAAGCAAACGATATTATCGGAGCCAATTCCGCCGGTCTCGACGCAGCATACTTCCGTACGGAAATTTCGCCGATGAGCGACCCGCCCAAGTCGGAGCATGCGGTATGTTCGTTTACCGGTGCCGACTACGACGGTCTGCTGAAATTCGTGCTGAACGCGTGAAACGCGCGTAGGTTGCGTCTTGGGCGTACTGGGCGTCTTGGGCGCACGAAAGGCCGTATGCGGAACTGAGGAGGACATATGGAAAGCTATGCCGAGCAGGGTGCTGGAGCTGATTCGATTGAACAGATCGGATTCGGCGGCGCTCGCCGTACCAAGAAGAAGCACCGCGGACTGACGGTGTTCCAGCTCAAGGTCATCGGCGCTGTGGCGTTGGCTCTGTCAGCTGGTAGCACCACCATTGTGCCGCTGTTTTTCGGTTCCGACGTCAATAATATGACGTCGCTCACGGCGATGGTCTTAAGCGAGGTCATATCTTGGTTCGCCATTCCGATCTACGCGTGGCTGCTGGTGCAGGGTTTCCGTGAAACACATAGTCGCGTCGCGTATGGTCTACGGCTGTTCATCCTCGCCGTGGTGTGTGAGGTGCCGTACGACCTCTGCACGTCGCATAAGGCTTTCGATTTTGGCTCGCAGAACCCTGTTTTCGGTCTGTTCATCGCGTTCGTTGTGCTTGCCGTGTTGGATTGGGTGGCGGCGCGCTACCAGAAGTCAATGAAGATTGTGTTGTCGGTCGGACTGGTGGTGATTGGTCTGCTGTGGGACCTGCTGCTGCGTATCGGTCTACGCCAGCACATGATGAGCATCGGCGCGGTGACGCTTGGTTTCGTGCTGATTTTCACGTTGATGCGCCAGCATGAGAATTCGATGATGTTCACTGCCGGCCTGTTTGGCGCGGTGATGATGATTATGCCTGGCATTGGCGTTGCATTCGTGCATTATTACAACGGCGAGTTGGGTTATAAGCGGCAGTGGACGAAGTGGGCTTTTTACGCGGCTTATCCAGTTATTTTGATATTTTGTGCTATTGGTGCAACATTAGCGTGATTTTTGACAACGTTCGCAGTATAATAGTAGCAATATGGGAGAGCATTGCCGCTCGGGCAAGTGTTTCCAAGGCTGGGAACGTTTGTGATTATGATGCAGAAACCGCAAAGGGGTTGAGAGATGGATAGAGCAGGCATTCGCGAGGTGGCCAAGGCCGCGGGTGTGTCGATTTCCACGGTGTCGCGCGCGTTCACGCGTCCGGAACTGGTGTCCGAACGTACGCGCCGCAAGGTGCTGGAAACTGCCGACAAGCTTGATTTCAACATCTCACGTTCCGCGACATCGTTGAAATCGGGTCAATCGTACCGTGTGGCGATGCTGATGAATGAAGAGATCACTAGCTGGTTCAATACGGAAGTGTTCGCTGGAATCGAATCCGTCATGCATAATGCCGGGTATGACGTATCGCTGTTCCAGCACGTCGACACCGCCGAAAACCGCCGCGACTTCTTCACGAATCTGCCGGTCCGCCGCAACGTGGACGCAGTATTCGTGACATCGTTCGGCGTGGATCCGAAGGAAATCCAGCAGCTCAAGCGCATCCACGTACCGATTATTGGCATCAATACGCCGACGCAAAACGGCTTCGACGCCACCATCTCCATCGACGATGAGGACGGCATGTTCACCGCCGCGCAGCATCTGATCAATCTGGGGCACAAGAATATCGTGTACGTGTGCTCCGATGCGGTCGATTCCATTAATTCCTCCATCGATGCGCGAGGACAGGGCTTCATCCGCGCCTGCAAGACGATGGAGGCCTCCCATGACTTCAAGTGGCGCGTCGTCTCTGTGCCGCGTGGCAAGACCTTCGCCGACTCGGCGTTGACCGCGCTGCTTGCGTTGGACGAGTTCCCGGACGCGATTTGCTGCCAGATGGATATGATGGCGATTCCGCTGGTGTTGCGTTTGGAACGTTACGGACACCACACGCCGAGTGACTATTCGATTATCGGCTTCGACGATTCGCCGTACGCCGACACTGTGAACCTGACCACCATGCGCCAGGATCCGTATGCGATGGGTCGCGCGGCCGCACAAAAGGCCATGAAGCTTATCGAAGGTGGGCCGCTTGAGAACGCGCATGAGATTGTGCGCGCCCAGCTTGTACTGCGCGGCACCGATTCCGTGTACGGCACTGGCCGCTGAGAGCCGAGTCTCATTGCCCTTCCGCAGCCCGTCAATGCCGACGGGCTGATTGTGATGGCCTGAGGTGGATTGATAAGGGATACCCCCACTATAGTCACGGTGTGTGGCATACGTTTTCATGAAAAAAATGAAACAATTTGCAGTGATGTGTTTCATGACACGCCAATCGGGGGCTGATGAATGATGAATTTCATTCAATGATCAGCATGTGTTTTTTGATTTTGCAATCGTTGACAAACCGTTGAATATCAGGCTTTAAAGCGTTGTCCCCGTGAGAGGGGGCGAAAAAACGTATCGGGGGAGGGGGTGTGGGTTCTTTCTGTTTCATTTTGTTTTCATAACTGCAAAGGTTATCATAGTAAACCGTAGGTCAGAGAAAAAGGGAAAACAGAGGTTTCCGGCTGTGTTGCCGGAGATGGGAACAGCGTAGAAGCTATACGTAAAACAGAAGTGATAACGGCATTATGCAAAGGATATCAACCCTCGAGTTGAGGGACTCAGAAGGGTGAACACTTTGCGGATAGGGGACAAGATGAGGCAATGGCGTAATGGTGTCGGCAACGCACCACGACACTATGCAGGAACGCGATCGGCAACCGGTCGCGTGCTTTCGCGTACCCGCTCCCTGACCGCCGCCGCCATAGCGGTAGCCATGATGGCCACCGTAGCAGTGACTTCCCTCCTCCCCGCCTACAATGCCAAAGCTGACGACAGCGGGCTGAAAGACGGTTCTACTTGTACGCCATCTTCTATTGGCTTGGGCGATGATATGAGCGTGGAAGGTTCCGATACCGGTGTAGCTACGTACGTTGGCGGAGATATGTACGTGGGTGGCAAAGAAAACTCCGATTTGAATGATGGAACCGGTCCAACTGGCACGTACGCTGTCGAAGCTGAAGGTCTGACCGTGGTCAACGGCAGCCTTGCGATGCATCCGCTGAAGGACGCATGGAAGGTGTGGAACACTGGCACAACCGGTGGAAAGCATTACACTTCACGTGGCTTCCGCTGGGGTGTGGTTGGTTTCGGTTCACAGTTCCGTCCCGCCAATGGCGAGACAGCTTTGGTGGTCGGCGGCAATACTAACACGTCCGTGATGGGCTCCAAGAAGGTTGGCGCATGGCGCGCGCCGGGCTGGCTGGGCAAGACGGATGCTAATGATATGAACAGCCACGGGTACAAGGCTTCTTTGGCTGGCGGCAAAACCGGTGTTTGGGGCAGTAATGATTCCATTGATTCCGTACGCGGACTGAGCGGCAACAACGACACTGAAGGTGATTTTACCCCTACTCTTGGCACCGATACCGGCTTGGTGACATGGAACCAGTCCGACAATCTGTCCAATGTGAATGGAACGAATTACTCCAACTATAAGAACAAGATTGAGAAACTGTCAGGAGATCTGAACGACAAAACAAAATTGCAGGTAACTGGTGACGTCAAAGTGGGACAGGCACCTCCGGCTGATAATTCGTATACGATTTACAAGTACGACTACCGCAAGAACGGCGACGAGGGCAATTCGTTCACGTTCTATGATGGCCAGCTGAGCAACGAGAAGCTGATCACCTTCACCAGCACTGATCCAAGCAAGACCATGCAGGTGTTCAATCTGCCCGCATCCGAATTGGATTCGAGCGGCTATACGGGTATCGATTTCAAATTCGTCAACATTCCGGATAACGCGTCCGTAGTTATCAACGTGACCGGCGCGCAAAACCAGACCATCGACTTCCACAACGGCTGGCGATTCTGGTGGAATGACAAAAACATCGCCAACGATTTCGTCACCGCCGCAACAGGCGATACGGATTACGAGGAGCAGAAAGAGAAAAACAATAATTACGCGAAGCGTGCCCAGCAGATCATGTGGAATTTCGCGGACGCAAACCGGGTGACCATTCGTGGCGGCCAGGCGACGGGCAAAATCCAGGTCAGCAACCACAACACGAATACGGCTACGAACCATGGCGCGTGGGGCACCACGATTAACGGCGAAAAGGGCGTCTCGCACGACATGCAAGCCACGGACGACCCCTCCGCCGCTTGGATGGGCAGCATTCTCGTCCCCAACGGCAATCTCCAGAGCCACGTTTCCACTAACGGCCGCGTGTGGGTCGGCGGCGATTTCGAGATGCTGAACAACGAGACCGTGAAGAGGGTCGGGGGTCTAAGCTCTGATGGACACAGGGAAGGCGAGGAATTCCTCAACGAGTCCGGCGAGAAAACCACATCCATCCTCGACATGGATCAGGAACGTCACAACCTTCCGTGGAACGGCTCGTATTCTACTTCTTGTGCGGCAATCGCATGGGACAAGGTAGACGAATCTGGTAACGCTTTGGGCGGAACCAGCTGGACCGTGTATGGCAAGAAGGACAATGCGGTACACGGTACGAACGCTCTCGCCACCATCGCCGATGGCGGCTGGAACGATGATGCCGATGCGGAAGGTTCGTTTCAGCTGGGCAACCTCGCCAAGAACGGCACCTATTTCCTAAAGGAATCGGGTACGGCTGAAGGTTATGCGCAGAACACCAACATTTACCAGATCAATACTGGTAACAGCACTACCGAGGCTGCGACAAACATCTCCAACGTTTTCGACAGTGCCGGTGGTGCAATCAGCACGGATGCAGACAAACTGTTGACCGACGGCAAGATCATCAATAAGAAGACCGGTTCGGCGATCGAATGGCAGAAGGTCGATGGCACCGACAACAGCACGTTGCTGGCCGGTTCAACGTGGACGCTCTCCAAGATGAACGGCAATACTACTGAGCAGTCTTGGAACATTACTGATGACCAGTCCGGCACAGAGGTCAAGTCCGTCAAGATCTTTGATGCGAATAATAACGAAGTGGTTTCCGCGTCGTTTACGAACAGCACTGCGCAGCAATTCCACGCGGTGGCCTATGACCAGAACGATACGCCCATTGACAATGCGAAGTTGACGTGGTCGTCTGCCGACAGCGCCGTGGCTGCAGTGAGCGAAAACGGTTTGGTCACTCCGACTGGCAACGGCAATACCACTATTACCGTGAAGTCGGCTGATGGTAAGGTCACCGCATCGTTCACTGTCGAAGTTTCCGGCGTGACCGTAGAGACTTCCGTGTCGATTAACGGCTATACCGATGGTCAGAAAATCAGCTATACCGATGGTCAGGAAATCAGTCTTGAGAAGGGCAAGACCCTTAATCTGATTGCTTCTGTGGCTCCTGAAGACAATACTGTTACATGGTCCACTTCCAATAATGCGAATAACGTCTCGCTGAGCGCCACCACTGGCGAAAGCGTCACGTTGACCGCGAACCGCGTGACCTCAAGCCCCGTTATCATCACTGCCACGGAGACTCACAACAAAACGTTCACTTTGAAGGTGAGCGTGACCGCCAAGCAGTACCTTACGCTCTATTTCCAAGCGCAGACGGACTGGCCTTCAAGCAACGTCAAAGTGCATTACCGTATTGCGGCTTCCTCTAATTGGACAGACCTCAACATGACGCCAATGGGTGGCTCTTGCTCCAATTATGCATATGCGAATATTCCGTTGACCGGCAACAATGCGATTGACTCGACTAGCCAGTTCGGATTCAAATACATCAGAGGCGATACCAGCAAGTGGTATGGGGCTAGGGGGTCGTCTGACGACATTCCAAAGGAAGGCGACAACTTCAAGTTCACCAACGGTAGTGAGCTTCCCGATGTTGTGGTGATTTCCGCCGGACCGTCGTATTCGATCACAGCTCCTTCGGGTTGCGCCGTCACCTCCACCGCAGCATACAGCAGCCGTCGTGTTGCCGCCCGCAGTAACGAGCATCGCGCGGTCGCCTCCGTGCTGCGAACTCAGGGCAGCGTGATGAACGTGGCTAACGAGACCACGGGCACCAAGGTGGATGAGGACACGGCTGCTGGCAAGTTCAAGGTTTCCGACCTTGCGGGTGGCACGTACCAGCTGAAGGAGAAGACCGCCCCGAACGGTTACGAAGTGTCCGATACGGTGTACACGATCACCATCCAGAATGGAACCGCTACTTGGAGCTCGGCGTTTGGCGCAGATAACACTGGCAACAAGATTGCAAACACTCGTAAGACTGGTAGCGTGACGTGGACCAAGGTGTCTTCGGATACCAACAATTCTGATCCGCTTTCCGGTTCCGAGTGGACCCTCAAGCAGACGAAGACTTTCTCTTGGGATAATGGCGTGGCCAAGTACACCGATGTCACTCCGGCCACCACGCTTGGCACGGTCACCGACTGTGTGGACGGTCAGAATGCCAAGTGCTCTACCCAAACTAGCAAATACGTCGATTTGGATGGTGCCTCCGGCAAATTCAAGATCAGCGGCTTGGGCTGGGGCGAGTACGAACTCGTCGAATCCAAAGCGCCTGATGGCTACGATCTTGATAATACTCCTCACAAGTTCCGTATTGGCCCGCTGGAAGGCGACAACATCGCTGGCAATTGGTACGCGAACACCGGCTTCAATAACGCAGATACAAGCGCTTACAACGAGCAGACCACGTTCACTGTCAATGGTGGCAACATCAAGAACCAGCCGGGTGTGATTCTGCCGGGGACCGGTGGAGCTGGCGATTATTGGATTTACGCGGCGGCTTTGGTGGCTGCGTTGATAGGTGTTGTTGCGGCTGGAATGGCCCTCAAGGTCAGGAGGCGGCAATGATGGAAGCGTCTAGGAGAAGGGGGAGTGGTCCGTAGCGTAGCGAACTCGCTGCCCTCTAGGCAATAACTGAACACACATAACTGAAGATTCAAGATTTCAAACAAGAAAGAAAGGGAGAACAATGAACAAGGTTCTCAAAGGCCTCGTCGCTGTGGCAGCCACCGCGGCAATGGCCGTCGCCGGTTTCGCCGGTGCCTCCACCGCCATGGCGGATAACACGGAAGCAACGCCTTCGCAGGGTACGATTACTTTCCCGTCTGATACCAGGTACACGGATCACACCTATGAGGTGTATCAGATCTTCACCGGCGATTACGACGGCAAGGTGCTTTCCAACGTCAAGTACGGCGTGAACGGTACCAAGACTGCGGGCACCGAGGTAACCGCCGATGAGCTGAAGCAGCTCACCGACGTGAACGTCGAAGGCAAGACCAACCAGGAGAAGCTTGACGTCATCAAGACGTTCGCCGACCTCACCGGCACTCCAGTCGCCACGTTGACTAAGGACAAGACGTCCTACACCGCTGTTCCGGGCTACTACCTCATCAAGGACAAGGATGGCTCCGTGAGCAGCGATGCCACCGACGCCAGCACTTTGTACATCACCAAGGTTGTCGGCGACGTGACTATCAGCCCGAAGAGCGACGTGCCCTCCTTTGAGAAGAAGGTCAAGGACATCAACGACACCACTGGTGATACCTCCGAGTGGCAGGACTCCGCTGATTACGATTTCGGCGACAATGTCCCGTTCCAGCTGAAGGCCACCCTGCCGAGCAACTACGCCGACTACAAGACCTACTACCTCGCCTTCCATGATGTCGAGGAGAAGGCTCTGTCCTTCAACACTGATTCCGTCAAGGTCGCCGTCGACGGCATCGCTGTCGATGCTTCCAAGTACACGGTCAAGACCACCGGTCTCACTGACGGCTGCACCTTCGAGGTCGTGTTCACCGATCTGAAGACCGCCGTGGCCGCCGCCAAGAACGGCTCCGTGATCACCGTCGACTACACCTCCACGCTCACCGAGCAGGCCGTGCTCGGCAACGAGGGCAACGTGAACAAGGCCAGGCTGCAGTTCTCCAACAACCCGAACTCCGAGCAGGGCGGCGAGAGCACCCCGACCGGTAAGACCCCGTGGGACAACGTCATCGTCTTCACCTACCAGGTCGTCGTGAACAAGGTCAAAGAGAACAAGGAAGCTCTGAAGGGCGCCGCGTTCAAGCTGGAGAAGAAGCTTAAGGACGGCACCACGACCCTCGTCAAGAAGTTCACCGCGGGCAAGGACACCTCCTTCACCTTCTCCGGTCTCGATGACGGCGACTACATCCTGACCGAGACCACGACCCCGGCCGGCTACAACACCATCAAGCCGATCACCTTCACCGTGACCGCCACGCACAACATCGAGTGGACCACCGGGGAACGCACGGATGTCCTGACCGAGCTGAACGGCAATGCCACTTCCGGCGAGATCACCTTCACCGCCGACAAGACCGCCGGCTCCCTGACCACCGACGTCGTCAACGTCAACGGCTCCAACCTGCCGTCCACCGGTGGCATGGGCACCGTGCTGCTGTACGTGGCTGGCATCGCCGTGTTCGTGCTTGCTGGCGCGACCCTGGTGATGGCTCTGCGTCGTCGCAATGCCTGATCCTCCGGATTCCATAAGAATCTGAAGTAACCATGCGAAACCCGTGAGCCGCGTTGACGCAAGTCAGCAGCGGCTTACGGGAATCGCAATACATAATTTAAAAACTAAAAATTAAATAATAACTGAACCCACATATGCTGGGCTGGATAGCCTCGGATCCCTTGTAAACTGCCTAATTTTCTTGAGTATCCAGCCTGGCTCCATATATTTTCCGGTTTGCCGTTGGGGGCGAATCAAACATGCTTACTTTCCAATCCACAGAAGAGGGGTCGGCAATGAAGGAACGCACGATCGCAAGCCGCGTCATCGCCGCATGCTGCGCAATCGCCGTCACATTCGCCGCGGCAGCCTGTGCATTCACTACTCGCGATGCCGTCGCGGCGCCAACAACAGACTCTGCCAGCGGCAGCATCGCCATTTCGTATCAACACAAAAGCTCGGATTCCGAAACTGGCGACGATTCTACCAACTTCGCCATTTCGGACGCCAGCTTCAACCTCTACAAAGTCGGGCAGATCCCGGCAAGCGGCGGCGCCACCTTCGAACCCGTCGCACCGTTCACCGACTCCACCGCCTACCCCGTCGACTGGTCGAAGATGACCGGCAAGGACGCGCAGGTGTGGCGAGACATGGCCAACACGCTCGCCGGACTCATCGCAGTGAACCAACCCGACGCCACGGCAACCGGTGTCACCAACGCTTCCGGACATCTGACCTTCACCGAACTGTCCGACGGCCTGTACTTGGCCGTGTCCGACAGCGTTGACGTGAAGGTCACCAACGCTTCCGGAAAGAACCAGACATGGACGTGCTCTTCCGGCAGCATGCTCGTCGCAGTGCCCGAAGACGGCGTCTCCGGCGGGTCGCGTGTGCTGAGTATCGAACCGAAAACCGAATGTGTGGCGCAACCGCCGAAAACCGTGGAACGCACTGTGCGCAAAATCTGGAATGACCGGAACAATTCTGACGGCAAGCGCCCCGAATCTATCACCGTGAAACTCCTGCGCGACGGCGAGCCCGTGGAAAACGTGAAACTGGACGAGTCCAACAAGTGGACGCACACGTGGACGGATCTCGATGCAGACCACGAATGGACCGTGGTCGAAGCGGCGGTGCCCGACGGCTACACCACCATCTCCGATGTGGAAGGCGACTCCACTGAAATCACCAACACGCACACGCCACCCACCACGCCGGACCAGCCGCACACCGGCGCCGACGTGCAGCAGGCCGCTTGGATTGCCGTGGCCATCTTGGGCGCGGGTTTGGTGCTGCTGATCGTTGCCAAGACGGCTTTGCGGAAGCGGGCGTAGCATAAATAACGTGACGGATGAATCGGACGCCAAGCCAGCTGCGCAAGTCGAATTGGATGCGCAGGTTAAACCGGGTGCGCAGGTCAAACCGGCTGCCAAGCATAAGAAGTCGAATGCGCTGCTCAATGTGCTGATCGCTGTTTCCGCGATCGCCATGATCGCAGCGCTCGGCCTCATCGCATACCCGACATTCAGCGACTGGTGGAACCGCATGCACCAGTCATACGCCGTAGCAGGCTACGTGGAACAAACCAAAGACATGTCCGGCGCCGAACGCAAAGCCATGCTGAAAGCGGCGCACGAATACAACGAACGGCTCGCCGCGAACGGCGATCGGTGGCACATGACCGACGCGCAGAAGCGCGAATATGATGAAACGCTCGACGTGACCGGCACCGGCATCATGGGATACGTGACCATCCCGCGCATCAAAGTGAAACTGCCCGTCTATCACGGCACCAGCGACGGCGTATTGCAGATCGCCGCCGGACATTTGGCCGGCACATCGCTGCCCGTAGGCGGAGCGACCACGCACGCGGTGGTCTCCGGACACACCGGCCTGCCGTCCGCCCGGTTGCTGACCGGCTTGGACGAGCTGCAAAAAGGCGATACCTTCGCATTCCACGTGCTCGACGAAACCTACACGTACCAAGTGGACCAGATCTCAGTGGTGCTGCCGAGCGAAATCAGCAAACTGAATATTGAGTCCGGGGCCGATTACGCGACGCTGATTACGTGCACGCCGTACGGTGTCAACTCACACAGGCTGCTCGTGCGCGGGCACCGGATTCCGAATCCGAAAGTGCCAGACAAGACGCAATACGACGAGCCGGGCGAAATGACAGCCGTGGCGGCTGCGGTGATCGGACTGCTCGTGTTTGTGGCTGGCTGCGCTTTTGTGGGGCTCGCGCGGCTATGGCGACGCTCCTGGATTGTGCGGCACGGGTTGTGCGCCGGGGCCGGCGCGCGCCATTCGTCTGGTGTTCGGGGGTAGTGTCTAGCCTAGCGCCGCCGCAGGCCGGTGACATCGCTTCTCCGGTGTGCGGGGGTGTGCGTCTGGTCGTGCTCGGTATGTGGTGCGTGGTGTTTGTGTGCTTGTGGTACGTGTTGCGTTTCAGTGTGTGTACTTGTGTTTGCGTGCGTGTGCATGTCTGATGTTGCGCAGGGGTGTTGTTGCGGTGCGCATATGGCCTGAATCGTGCTGAAGCATGGGTTGTGAGCGGATGGGGGTATTATTCGGCCTGTTTCGGACGCTTTTGATGCCCCTTTTGCTCATGACTTGCGATTTTGACGGTTTTGGCGCGGTTGTGAGCGGATGGGGGTACGATTCTGGATGTTTCGGGCTGTTTTGATGTTGGGTGGCCTCCCTTTTTGCTCACGACTTGTGAGTTGGGCTGGTTTTGCTTGTCTGTGAGCGGATGGGGGTGTGATTCGGGCTGTTTTGGGTGCTTTTGATGCCCCTTTTCGCTCATGACTTGCGATTTTGCCGGTCCGCGCGCGGTCGTGTGCGTACGGGGGTGTGTGCAATGGGTCTTGCGTGGGTGTGGGCGTGCGGGTGTGCCGGTGTAGGCGTGGGTGTGGGCGTGCGGTCGTGGTTTTGGCTGGGTATCTGGCTTATAGATGGCGGATTCGGCCGGGCGTCCGGTGGTATCTCGCTTATAGGTGGCGGGTCGGTTTGGGCAATAGGTCGTTAGGGGGTAGCATGCATGCCCCCTAGATGTCTTGTTTCCGCAAGGGGCCGCCATCTATAAGCGAGAAAGCGCGTGAACCGGGCGCTGCGGCGGCGAAATCGCAAAATTATGGAATCGGCTGATTGCTGCGCGCGGCAGGTGGGTAGTATCGGGCGCGGAAGACGTGGAAGGAGCTGCCATGTGTGATGAAGGGGAAACTGCGGATCGGGCGGATGCCGTACGAACGGAATCGCAAAAGATGGAATCGCGAGCGGGGGAGACGGCGCTTGATGGGTCGGCGCGCAGCATCATCGTGCTGATTGTGGTCGGCATGTTGGTGGGCGTGCTGTCGGGCACGTTCGGCATCGGCGGCGGCACGGTGATCGTGCCCGCGCTCGTCTGGCTCGGCCTGTCGCAACGCAACGCGGCCGCCACGTCCATGCTGGCGATCGTGCCGACCTCCATTTCCGGTGTCGTTTCGTACGCGACCGGCGGGCATGTCGACTGGCTCGCCGCAGCTCTGCTGTTCTGCGGCATGTTCATTGGCGGACAGATCGGCAGTTGGCTGCTGTCACGGCTGCCGGAATTGGTGCTGCGGTGGATTTTCGTGGCGTTTCTCGTGTTCGTGGTGATCAATCAGGTGAGTTTTGTGCCGTCGCGCGACCACCAGATCGTCATGAGCGTAACGACCGGCATCTGCCTGGCGTTGCTGGGCGTGATCATCGGCACGTTGGCGGGACTGCTGGGCATCGGGGGTGGTGCGCTTGCGGTGCCGTCGCTGTCGATGCTGTTTGGCGCGTCCGACCTGATTGCGCGCGGCACTTCGCTGCTGGCGATGTTTCCGAATTCGATCACGACCAGCGCGGCGAACTTGAAGCGCAGGCTAGCGCATGTGAAAACCGCGCTGATTATTGGCGTGACGGCGGCTGCGACCGCGCCGCTCGGCACGTGGATTGCGGGGGAGGTTTCGCCACGAGTTGGGGCGATTATGTTCGCCTGCTATCTGTGCGTGCTGCTGGTGCGGTCCGTGTTCGTGGCCGTAAAGGCCACGCGCGCGGCGCGGGTTGCGCGGGGCTGAGTGGCGCGGGCATTTTTCCCAGTGGCTGGATGATTTAGTCGCGTGAGTGGTGCGTCAGAGGTGGTTTTTATCCAGTCACTGGGATTTTTGGCGTGTGAGTGGGGTCTGAGAGGTTGGATTTATCCAGCCAGTGGGGGATTTTGGCTTGTGGGGTGCGGTGGGGGTGTTGTTTGACGGAATATGGCGATTTTATTGGCCGTATTCCCCCTGTTCATGCGGTGGATATGTTGCGGTCATCATATGGCGATGAGTGTTCATCTGTCGTTCTTCTGTAGTGCGGTGTGCGTTGGCTTGCGGCGCATAGCGTGGGCGGTGGCATCGAAAGATCCAAGCAATGCAGCCGCGGAAAGGTTCCGCGCAGCCGGAAAACATGGTCGAAACGGGCGTTACCTAACGGGCGCAACCGAAACGGCAGGTTGGACGGCACGGAAGAAACTGCATGGAAGAAAGAAGAAACATGAGCAAGCACAAGGCTCTCACGGGCGCAATCGCGGCCCTCGCCTCCGTCGCAACGCTCGGCGCGCTCGCCGCACCGGCGCTCGCAGCTGACACCACCTACAGCCCCAACGGCAAGTCTGTCTCGGAACTCGCCAAGCATGGCGGCGCGCAGCGCATCGCCACCATCGGCAACAAGAGCGCGAAGAACGTCATCCTGTTCCTCGGCGACGGCATGGGCGATTCGGAAATCACCGTCGCCCGTGACTATCTGAAGGGTGCCAACGGCCACTTCGACGGACTTGACGCGGTCGGCCAGCCGAGCGCGCTTGACGACGTGCAGGCGGGCACCGGCCAGTACACGACCTTCTCGGTCGGCAACGGCAGCAAGGACAGCGCTGTCGGCAAGGATGGCGACGGCAAGCTGGTCGCCAACCCCAATCCGGGCAAGCTTACCCCCGTAACCGATTCCTCCGCATCCGGTTCCGCATGGGCCACCGGCACCAAGACCTACAACAACGCCGTTGACGTTGATATTTACGGCAATCCGCAGCTGAACCTCTTCGAGCTGGCCAAGGCGGCCGGCAAAGCCACCGGCAATGTGACCACCGCCGAAATCCAGGATGCTACCCCGGCCGTGCTGGAATCGCATTCGTCCGAACGTGCCTGCTACGGCCCACAGGGCAAGACCGACGGTTCCTCTAATGGTGCTGCGAATAATGATGCTGCGAAGCGTTGCCTCGTGAACCAGCTTAAGGAAAACGGCGGCATCGGCTCCATCTCCGAGCAGCTGCTCGACACCCGCGCTGACGTAACCATCGGCGGTGGTTCCAAGTACTTCCGTCAGACCGTGCAGGGTGGTGAATACAAGGGCAAGACCGTGTGGGAACAGGCCAAGGAAATGGGCTTCCAGACCGTCGAGAACGATCCGGCCGCGATGAACGCCCTGCAGTACAAGGACAACCAGCCGGTGCTCGCTCTGATGAGCGACGGCAACATGCCGACCAAGTTCGACCCGTCCAAGGCCACCGCCAAGGATCCGGCCAAGGACGCCAACCCGACCGTGTGCACGCCGAACGCCAATTGGCTCGGCAACCAGGGCTCCTCGCTCAAGGACATGACCAAGAAGGCGCTCGATTTGCTGAACGACAACCCGAACGGCCAGAAGAACGGCTTCTTCCTGCAGGTCGAGGGCGCCTCGATCGATAAGCAGGACCACGCAGGCAATGCCTGCGGCCAGATTGGCGAGACCGACGACTTCGACCAGGCCATTGCCTACGCCATGCAGAACGTGGACCTCACGAACACGCTGGTGATCGTCACCGCCGACCACGCGCACACCTCCCAGATCCTCAACGCCCAGCCGGCTTACGCACTGTCCACCGTGCTGAAGACCGCTGATGGCAACAACATGGTCGTCTCCTACGGCACCGCCCAGGACGATTCTCGCGATGCAGACGGCGGCTACAACGGCGGCGACATGGAGCACACCGGCACCCAGCTGCGTATCGCGGCTTCCGGCCCTGGCGCACAGCGCGTCATCGGCCTGACCGACCAGACCGACAACTTCTACACCATCGCTGGCGCTCTGGGACTGGCCACTTCCACCGAATCGCAGAAGGCACTGTCTGACAACGGCACTGTGAAGGTCTCTGCTGCCGACGGTAAGTTCACCGCGGACGTCGATGGCTTCAACGGCGACGCTGTGCTCAGCTACGAGCTGAAGGACAAGAACGACAAGACCGTGGCCGCGTCCGATTCCTCCACTCCGCTCTCCGGCGTGCGCGTCAAGACCGCACAGACCACTCCGATCGCGCTGGACGGCGTCACCGAAGGTTCCGAATACAAGCTCACCGTCACCGGCCGCCAGTCCGGCAAGGCCGTGACCGTCGACTTCCAGGCTCCGGCCGCCAACTCCGCCGATAAGAACAACGGCAAGCCGGGCGCTGGCAACGCTGACAAGAACGGCGTGATCGCTTCCGGCAAGGTCAACAACGATACGAAGGCCGGCCCGTTTGGCGCCGCACTGCTCGGCAAGACCGGCACCGCTGTGCTGGCTGCGGCTGTTGCGATCGCCATGCTGGTTGCCGTCGCGATGCTCATCAAGACCGCGAAGGCCGCCAAGAACGACCGCTGATTGGCTGAATAACCTCCGATAATCCCCGAAACCGCCGCCGCTGAGATGCTCCCCAGCGCCGGCGGTTTTGGGTTTTGCGCAAAGTTGAGTGAGGTGTGCTCAAGAATTTTTGCGATTTCGGGAATAATAACTTGCGATTCAAAGTTGAGTGGTGTAGGCTCAAGTTTTGGAAAGTTCGAGAGACGGCAAACCGAAACTCGGGCGAAAGAACGAACAGAACAGAAAACGCATAGCGAACCTATCTACAAAGGAGACAAGTTATGGGACGCGCAGTTGGCATTGATCTGGGTACTACCAATTCCTGCATCGCATTATAGATGACAGGCAATGCCAGCTCGTCACTTTCGCAATACAGTGCGGTGGGGGCGGGGTCCATGGTCAGCAATGAATTGAGAATAGTGTTGGTGGCGTCTTCATAGTTGCGGATTGCGATGCGTTCCACCGTCATCTTTCGCTTTTCGGCAGTTTCCATCAGCCCATGCAGACGCGCTTCTGCGCTGAAGACCATGTTCTGGTTATTGTCATTTGATGTCTCGTACGCATAAGCGATACGTCGGTGGCCCATGGAGAACAAGTGCTCCACAGCAACATGCATGGCCTGACGGTCGTCGATACTCACCGTGGCATTGAATCCGTTGATTGATGGAATGTTGATGCCGACGATCGGTACCTTCATGTTCGAAAGTTTTTCGACCTCTTCGGGCACGATGTTGAAGGAGTTTACGATGACCGCGTCGACGTTGCGGCGTACCGGCAACGTTGCGAAGAACTCATGGCGGTCGTGCGCGTCGGCCATCTCGAAGATGGAAATGTCATATCCGGCCGGGTGCAGCACGGAATCCAATCCGGCATAGGTATTGGAATTGAACCAAGTCGAAATCGGATCGCTCATCAATAGCGCGACGCGGAACGATTGACCGGTTTTCAGTGCGGCCGCTGAGCGGGAGATGCGGTAGTCAAGTTTTTCCGCTGCTGCCATCACTTTGCTGCGAGTCTCCGGCAGCACCAGATTCGGTTTGGCGAATGTGCGAGAGACGGTCGAAATCGATACTCCCGCTTCGGCGGCCACGGCTTGGATGCTCGCTTTCATAGAGAATCCTCCACTGACGAACGACATTGCTGTCATGGCAACTGCTAGAGACACGTTAACATAAGTGTTTGCAACGGTTGACGTGCGTGTTCTGCGGATATGAAGAAAAGGGGTGCCGACGAAAATTCCGACAGCACCCCTCATGCGATGAAGTTAATCAGCCTTTGACAGCGCCGGCCATCACGCCCTTGATGATGTACTTCTGGCAGCACAGGTAGAATATGATGATCGGCACAATCGCCACCACCAAGCAGGCCATCATGGCGCCCATGTCCACTGATCCATAACCACCCTTGAGGTACTGAATCGCAATCGACATCGTCTTGAAACGGCGCATGTCCAACGTCAGGTACGGCAGCAGGAAGTCATTCCAGATCCACATCGTCTGCAGGATCGCCACTGAAATCAGGCTCGGGCGCATGATAGGCAGTACGATTTGGAAGAAGATTCTCGGTACCGACGCGCCGTCGATCATCGCAGACTCCTCGAGTTCGGACGGGATGCCCTTGACCACGCCAGTGAAGATGAACACGGCTAAGCCCGCACCGAAGCCTAGATACACAATCCACAGGCCCCATGGGGTGTTCAGGCCCATCATGTCGGCGAGCTTGGAAAGCGTGAACATGACCATCTGGAACGGAACAATCATGTTAAACAGGAACAGTGTGTACAGCAGGCGCGCAGCCCAGTTGTTCGTACGTACAATCCACCAAGCGCACATCGACGTGCACACGATGATCAGCAGGACCGCGCCGACCGTGATGACTACGGTCCAGCCAAAACTGCTGATTAGGTTCGTGCGCTCGATGCCTCTGATGTAGTTCTCCAGTCCCACGAAGGCCTTGTCGGTGGGCAGGGAGAATGCGTTGCGCGAGATGTAAGCCTTCTGCTTGAAGCTATTGATCAGCACCAGCACGATTGGATAGACCCATGCCAGTGAGACGATGGAAAGGAAAACCGTCCAGAATACAGGATGCTTGACCTTGTCGCTCATGCTTGGACCTCCTTGCTGGTGGTGAGCTTGTTCTGGATGAGGGCAATCACGGCCACGATGATGAAGAACACCACGGCCTTGGCCTGGCCCACGCCCTCGAAGCCGGCGCGTCCGTAGAACGTGCGGTAGATGTTCAGAGCCAAGAGCTCGGAGCTATTCGACGGGGCGCCATTGGTCAGGGCGAGGTTCTGGTCGAACATCTTGAAGCCGTTGGTCACCGTCAAGAATGTGCACACTGTGATTGACGGCATCATCAATGGAATCGTCACGTTGAACAGCGTCTGGCGGGAGTTCGCGCCGTCAACCGCGGCAGCCTCGATCACATCGCCGGGCAGGCCCTGCAGACCCGCGATGTAGATGATCATCATGTAACCGATTTGCTGCCAGCAGGTCAGCAGAACCATGCCCCAGAAGCCGTACACGCCCGAGAATGTGATCGAACGACCCCAGTGCGCCAGTACGCCGTTGAGCAGCAGTAGCCAGATATAGCCCAAGATGATGCCGCCGATTAGGTTCGGCATGAAGAACACCGAACGGAACAGCGTGGAGCCCTTGATGGCCTTGGTCAGCATGTACGCAATGGCGAACGCGACTACGTTGATCACCACGGTTGTCACAATCGTGAACAGGATCGTGTACACCAGCGCGTGCAGGAACTCCGGATCCGTGATTGTGTTTCGGTAGTTCGACACGCCCACGAACGTGGCGTCAGTGACCGTGCTGAACTTGCAGAACGACAGGTACACGCCCATGGCGAACGGCACCAGGAAACCAATGACGAAAGCCGCGAACGTGGGTAGCGCAAACAGCGCCCACCACCTGCGAATTGCCTTGCCGGACATCGTAATCATTTCATGCCCACTTTCTCCTCCTTGGGTACACCCGGGGAACACCCCTCGAGTGATTCAACGACACTCAGTTCGACCGTGACCGCAACGTCGGGTTCGAACCGGTTCGATAATACCCTACTTCACAGATAAATAAAAGTCAAACATTGTCATGATTTTCATGCAACGTCAATTCATTTATCAAATGTGAACAGTATTCAAGAAGTTGCCAAAGCGGCAAAGGTGTCGGTTTCCACGGTGTCCAGATCACATTCGCCCGACCTGAGCTCGTATCTGAGGCGACACGGTCCAGGGTGTTGCGCATCGCCGACGAGATGAGTTTCTCCATCTCCCGTTCGGCCACTGCGCTCAAGTCCGGCAAAGCATTGCGTGTCGCCTTGCTGATGAGCGACCATATCCGACTATGGTTCAGCGCTTCCGTCATCGAAGGGTTGAACCAGGTTTTGCACGCAGACGGCTATGATTTATCGATCTTCCAGATCTCCAGTATCGAGGAACGCCGTGAGTTCTTTGATATGCTGCCGGTTCGTCGCAATGCCGACGCGGTGATCGTTGCTTCCATCGATGTCGATGCGCAGGAAAGCGCACAGCTGGCCAGCACCGGCGTACCAATTATCGGCATCAACTGTGTGAATCCAAGAGAATACGGTTTCACTGCGGCCGTGGGGATAGACGATGATCAAGGTTCGCGTCTGGTTGCGTGCCATCTTATCGGGCTGGGGCATCGCAACATTGTCTACGTACGTACGTCGCGTGAGGTTTCCTTGCGCTTCAGTGTGCAGCAACGTTATGACTCCTTCGTCAAGGCCTGTCTGGAACAGGGCGTCACGCCAACTACGTTGGTTGCGCAGGAAAGTGAGGACCGCATTAGCACGATTGTCTCCGAGTTGCTGAGCTTGCCGCAAATGCCAACCGCCATCGCTTGTCAGGAGGACGGCATCGCGATTCCACTGATTTATCAGCTTGTGTGTTGTGGCTACCGTATTCCGTCTGATATTTCCGTCATCGGCTATGACGACAGTTTCTATGCGCACGATATCGGCTTGACCACGATTCGCCAGGATCCGATTGGCATG